>OGHM01000308.1_pt1 | contig 27373 bp, 28 predicted proteins | sample 1571531 | NCBI WGS metagenome assembly OGHM01 (sample SAMEA2582031, study PRJEB24529) | metagenome | biome: Human gut stool | place: China | collected 2011 | reverse complement strand
ACTTTGGCAGACCGTGCCGGGCTCCGAACCCTGAAGTCGGATGCGAACCGGGCGGCTTTTTTCACAGGCGCAGATGGCGCTGCTTTTGCCGGATTCATCCCCGGGCGTCCTGCCGGGTGGTGTGGAAGTACTCCTTGGGGGTCATGCCGTACTCCTTTTTAAAGGCGCGGAAAAAGTGGTTGTAACCGCCAAAGCCGCTGGTCTTGTACACCTCGGTGATGGGCAGCCCCTGCTCGATGAGGGTGCAGCAGCGGTCTAACCGCGCCTTTACGATATAGCGGTGCACCGTCTGCCCGGTCTGGCGTTTGAATTCCCGGGCAATATGTTCCCGGGAGACGAAAAACTCCTTTTCCAGCCGCTCCAGCGTCAGTTCCTCGGTAAGGTGCGCCTGAATAAACAAAAACACCTCGTCCAGCATCAGGTGGTGGCGGCTGACCGATGCGGTGTGGAACTCCGCATGGATGCAGGCACGCAGCGCCAGCACCACAAACATTTGCAAAATACCGTGCTCGAACACCGCTGCACCGAACTGGGTGCGCTCCTGCGGGAGCATCAGCAGCTTCCGGGCAAGGTTTTTCAGCAGCATATAGATCTGGCTGTCCGGGCGCACAGCCACCTGCCGGAAGGGCACCACGTTGAAGCTTTTTTCAAGGTCGGTATCTGCGTCCGAAAGCTGCGCCAGCGTCTGGGGGGACAGCTGCACCCGAATAAGTTCCAGCGGGCCGTAAGCACCGGCGTATTCCAGTCTGCCGCCCTGACCGGGCTTGAAGATGATGAGATTCTGCTGCTGTGCGGGCAGCACCACCTCGCTGCACCGGAACACACCGCTGCCCCGCATGACCAGAAACAAATCATAATACGCGCCGGAATAAAATTCCCGGACGGCGCTCTGCTCAAAAAGATAACGCTTGGCTGTATAATTCACCAAAAAGTCCTCCATGAAACTGTCATGTGTAACAGATTGTTGTACACAACAGAAAAGTACAACTGTTATAATTGCATAATACATCAATATGCGATAGTTTTCAATCATTTTTTGGATATGTATTGATGAAAAATTAACGTATAATGCAAATGTAGAAAAGAGACTTGTGCGAAATGTCTCGTGGTTTCACTGTTTTTAAGGAGGATAAAACACAATGGACCAGAAAAAGACCATCCGACCCTTCTCCATGAAGGACAAGATCGGCTATACGCTGGGCGATCTGGGCTGCTGCTTCACCGAGCAGTACCGCGCCATGTATCTGTCGATCTTCTACACCCTGATCCTGCAGGTCAACCCCTTCCACGTGGGTATCCTGCTGCTGATCACCAAGATCTGGGACGCCGTGAATGACCCCATCATCGGTGCCATCGTGGACTCCCGCAAGGCCACCAAGGGCGGCAAGTTCATCCCGTGGATCCGCGCCTTCTCCTTCCCCATGGCAGTGCTGTGCATACTTGGCTTTGTCAATGTAGGCAATATCAACTACGGCCTGCGTCTGGCCTACATGTTCGTCACCTACGTTCTGTACGAGGCGCTGTACACCTGCGTCAACGTGCCCTTCGGTACTCTGTCCAGCGTGATGACCGATGATGTCAGCCAGCGCACCGCACTGTCCCGCTACCGCAGCCTTGGCGGCACCATCTTCATGACCGTTATGGTCATGGTCGGCCCCCTGTTCCTGTATGTGGACAACCAGCCCGTGGCTGGCCGCTTCCTGATGCTGGCCTGCATCTGCGCTATGCTGGGTCTGCTGTGCCTGCAGATCACCTGCGTATGGTGCAAGGAGCGCGTGCAAGTGCCCGAACGTCCGCAGGGCGAAAAGCTGAACTACCTGCATGTGCTCAAGGAGATCTCTCACAATAAGGCTCTGCTGGGCGTTATGTTCTTCAGCCTGACCGGCATGATCGGTGCTTCCGTGGTCAACGGTCTGAACACCTACCTGTATAAGGACTTCTTCGGCAACGTTAAAATTCAGGCTGTCTCCGGTATGCTGAGCGTGCTGTACGCTGTGCTGTCCTTTGCCATCACCCAGCCTCTGGCCAACAAGTTCGGCAAGAAGGAGTGGTGCTGCATGGGCGCTGGCTTTGCCGCCATCGTGTTCGGCATCCTGTTCTTCTTCCCCGTCCACAACCCTGTGGCCTTCATCGTCATCAACGGTATCTGCTATCTGGGCGCTTCCGGCATGCAGGTGCTGATCTGGGCTATGGTCAACGACGCCATCGACTACCACGAGCTGCAGACCGGCGAGCGCAACGAGGGCATCGTTTACTCCACCTACTCCTTCTTCCGCAAGCTTGCAAGCGCCATTTCCGGCAGCCTGTCCAGCTTTGTGCTGGGTGCCATCGGCTACAACGTTACCGCAGGCGCTGTGCAGACCGCAGGCGTTGTGAACGCCATCTGGAAGAGCTACACCGGCATCTACTTCCTGGGCTACGGCATTGCAGTTGCCATCCTGTTCTTCGTCTACCCCCTGACCAAGCAGAAGACTGCTGAGATGCTGACCGAGCTGAAGGCTCGCCGCGCCGCAAAGGAGAGCAAGTAAACCATGAAGATCTTACAGGTTCAGTTTAAAAACCGCAATGGCCACACCCTGCGCGGCATCGTGACCCTGCCCGACACCGAGGGCAAGGTACCCTTTGTGGTGCATCTGCACGGCTTTGCCGGCAGCTGCAGCGGCTACAAGTCCATGTACACCCATCTGTCCCGCGCTCTGGCAGCGCAGGGCATCGGCAGCGCCCGGTTCGATTTCTACGGCAACGGCGAGAGCGACGGCGAGTTCGAGGATATGAGCTTTGACGGCTTGCACACCGATGCACAGGATATCTTTGCATGGGCCGCTGAACAGCCCTATGTGGACAGCGAAAAGCTGTTCCTCTCCGGCCAGAGCATGGGCGGCTACATTGCCGCTTCCTGCGCACCGGTCATCCAGCCCCACGGCCTGATTTTGCTGTGCCCGGGCGCCGGGATGTGGTTCGGCTGCGCCCAGCGCGCCGACGGCATTATGCAGACCGGCAAGGACTACGCCGACATGGAGGGTCTGTGCTACAAGATGGCCTTTAACTACGAGATGGCAAAGCACCCCGATCCCTTTACCGAGGCCAAGGGCTACAACGGCCCGGTGCTGCTGCTGCGCGCCGACGATGACCGTCTGGTGGACGAGGGCACCTGCAACCGTTACGCACAGGTGTACACCGCACCCGATGTGGACACCATTGCAGGCGGCGGCCACAACTTTGCCACGCTGGCAGCCCGTGCCGCCGTGGAGGAAAAGACCGCAGCATTCATCAAAGCAAATCTGTAAAGCAAAGCGTATCTGCAAGGAGGATTTCGTATGCAAAACGTGATTCTGCAGCCCATCGAGGTGGGCGGACAGACCTTTAAAAACCGCATCATGTTCCCCCCGCTGACCACCGGCTACGAGAAAAACGGCATGATCAGCGAGCAGGACATGGGCTTCTACACCCGTCTGGCAAAGGGCGGCGTGGGTTACATCGTTCTGGGCGATGTGGCACCCATCAACAGCTTTTCTCCCACCCCCAAGCTGTTTGACGACAGCCAGATCCCTGCCTTCAAGGCACTGGCCGACAGTGTACACACCTACGGCACCAAGCTGGGCGTCCAGCTCTTCCACCCGGAGTACGACGTAGACGCCATCAACAGTCTGTTTATGCAGAAAAAGTTTGATGAGATGCGTCAGCGCCTGCATCACGACATGATGTTCTTCACCGATGAGGTCAGCGAGGAGATGCTGATGGCCATCATCGATAAGATGTGCGCCTGCGCAGTGCGTGCACAGAAGGCCGGTGTGGACGTCATCCAGATCCACGGCGACCGCCTGAACGGCTGCCTGTGCTCCACCCGCATGAACCACCGCACCGATAAGTTCGGCGGCAGTCTGGAGAACCGCGTCCGCTTTGCCCGCATGCTGACCCGCGCCATCCGCAAGGCTGTGCCGGATATGATCATCGACTACAAGCTGTCCATCGTCACCCCGCAGCGCGGCAAGGGCGGCATTGACGAAGCCGACGCCGTGCAGTTTGCCCAGTGGCTGGTAGAGGACGGCGTGGATATGCTCCACGTTGCGCAGGCCAACCACACCGGCAACATGGCCGACACCATTCCTCCCATGGGCGTACAGCCCTACGGCTTCTTCGTCAAAATCGCCGGGGACATCAAAAAGGCCGTCAATGTGCCGGTCAGCGCCGTGGGTCGTATCGTGGATGCCGAAATGGCTGCGCGTGTCATCGAGAGCGGCATGGCCGACATGGTTGCCATGGGTCGCCCGCTGCTGGCAGACCCCGACTGGGGCACCAAGATCGCTGCCGGGAAGGCCTGCGATATCCGCCGCTGCATCAGCTGCAACAAGGGCTGCACCGATGCCATCCAGAACCGTCAGTTCCTCTCCTGCGTGCTGAACGCGGAGAACGGCTACGAGAACACCCGCAGCATCCAGCCCGCAGCACAGAAAAAGAAGATCGCCGTCCTCGGCGGCGGCCCTGCCGGTCTGGAAGCCGCCCGTGTGGCAGCGCTGCGCGGCCATGACGTGACCCTGTTTGAAAAGACCACCACTCTGGGCGGCCAGCTGAACATTGCCTGCGTACCTCCCCGCAAGGAGGAGATGCGCCGCGCCGCACAGGACCTGATCCACGCGGTCTGCAACGCCGGTGTGCACCTGTGCATGGGTCAGACCCGCACCGCAGAGCAGCTGAAGGATGCCGGTTTCGAGGCCGTCATCAACGCTGTGGGCGCACACAGCGCCGCACCCCGCATCCCCGGCATCGACAGCGTGAACGTGGCCGATGCATGGAAGGTTCTGGCCGGTGAGCAGCAGGTGTACGGCACGGTTGCCGTCATCGGCGGCGGCATGGTGGGCTGCGAGACCGCAGAGTATCTGGCTGCCCGCGGCTGCAAGGTGTCCGTTATCGAGATGATGGACAAGATCGCCGCAGGCGAGAGCACCACCATTCTGCCCACCCTGCTGGAAAACTATAAGACCTACGGCGTGGAGCAGTACCCCAGCCACAAGGTCAAGGAGTTCCGCATGGACGCCGTCGTCTGCGAGAACAAGGACGGCGCAGAAGTGACCATCCCCTGCGATTACATCGTGCTGGCTATGGGCGCACGCTCCAACGAATTTGACGCTGCTGCGCTGGAAGCTGCCAACATCCCGGTGTATTCCATTGGTGATGCCGCCGGCAAGGCTGCGGATATCTCCAACGCCATCCGCACCGGCTACGATACCGCCTGCCAGCTGTAAAACAAAACTATCGTTCTATTTGTGGGTCAGAAACGCCTGTGGGCGCTTCTGACCCACTTTTTTACCCTCTCAGGCAAAGGCCGTCAGGGTTTTGCCTCGTCCTCTCAGGCGCTCCCGCGTCCGCTCCCCCAATCGGCGGTGCTCTTGGCTCTCCCTTTGAGGAAAGACTTCCACCCGCTCCGGGGGAAGATGTCGCGGAGCGCATTCAAAATCATCCCACATAAAAAGGCTGCTGCACAAAACCCTGTGCAGCAGCCTTAAATATTTTACGTTTACAACAGATCAGATGCTGAACTGCACGGCGCAGAAGGCGGCATAGATGCACAGCAGTGCAATGCCCTGCGGGCGGCTCAGCTTGCCCTTGATCAGAGCGGGCAGGGTGAGCAGCAGCATCACGGCAAACATGACCGGGATATCCATCACCAGCGAAGCGTTCATGCCTGCGATGGTGGAGTTCTGCGGGATGCTGAAGGGTGCCAGCGTGACAGACACGCCGCTGACCAGCACTAGATTGAACACGTTTGCACCGATGACGTTGCCCAGCGACAGCGCGCCGTGACCCTTGGCCAGCGAGGTGATGGCGGTGACCAGCTCCGGCAGCGAGGTGCCCAGTGCCACAAAGGTCAGCGCAATGACCGACTCCGGCACGCCCAGCGCCTGTGCGATGAGGGTGCCGTTGTCCACCAGCAGGTCAGCGCCCACAGCAATGAGCACTGCGCCGAGGACCAGCAGCCCCAACTCCTTGGCAAAGGAGCCTTCCTCAGCCTGCTCTTCCTCTTCCGGGGCGGGGGTATTTTTCATAGCCAGCACGTTGCACACGATGTAAGCCACGAACATGGCCAGCAGGATCAGGCCCACCGGGCGAGTGAAGGAGCCGGTGGTGTAGGCCACACCGGCATAGAAAGCGGCAGCCACAAAGAAGAAGGCCACCGGGGTGCGCAGGCTCTTGGGGTCAACCTTGCCCGGGCGCACCGCAATGGTGATGGCGGCGATCAGTGCAGCGTTGCAGATGACCGAGCCGATGGCGTTGCCGTAGGCGATCTCGCCGTGACCGGTGAGGGCAGAGGTGGTGGACACCATGACCTCCGGCAGGGTGGTACCGATGGACACCACCGTGGCACCGATGAGCAGCTCCGGCACATGGAAGCGGCGGGCGATGCCGGTGGCACCGTCCACAAACCAGTCGCCGCCCTTGATCAGGCACAGCAGACCCACGATAAATAACAGAACAGGGATCAGCATAATATCTCTCCTTTTTCATAATAGCGGCAGAGGCACAAAAAAAGACCTTTATCACATCCAGCCCAAAACGGGAAAATGTGACAAAAGTCTCAAGCATCCGGTACTGCATCGGGCATTTCTGCCGGGGGTGTCGCTGCAGCACAGCGCACCCGTTTTTCAACTAAAGTACGCCCCTTACTCCCTTTTATCCAGAGAATATTATACCTGTTTTCCAGCAAAAGCGCAAGGGGAAATATGGGATTTATTCTGCCTTGGTCACTTTTTTGGCGTTGGGGTAAATGCGCTCCATGCGGGCGTTGTCAAAATGCTCGTCAAGGAACACTTCCAGCTGGCCGTTGGGCGCATCGCCGCTGGTGCGGGCATCGTACCGCGCCAGTACCAGCGCGCTGGTAAGCATATTCACCGCCATGAATACCGCCAGCGCTGCTGTCATCCACGGACGGATATGGCTGCGCACCTTTTTCATCAGCTTCAGCACCAGCGGGTAGCCGTAGCGCATCCACATCACCGCCGTAATGCCCCAGAAAAAGCAGTACAGCAGGTTGATGCGCCCGCCCAGATTGAACTTGAACTTGCTGTAATCCCAGAACACGGTACCGAACAGCAGCTCTGTAACAGCGCTGCACTATTAATATCAAAAAAATCTTTATTTGAGTTCAGAATTCATTGAAGATCAAAGGATCATTCGGATTGCAATTCCTGTATGAATATGCTATGATTACGTTGAAAACCGTTTGTGTTTCAACTGATCAAACAGGGAGCGTATGAACAGCCATGAAGCGTTTGCAGGATATTGCAGATCAAGTTGGTGTAAGCCGGACAACAGTGTCCAATGTGCTGCACGGCAACACAAAAAAAGTTTCCAAGGAAATGATCCGGAAAATTTCGGAAATTCTGAACCAGGAGGGCTATGTCCCGAATACATCTTCCCGTGAGCTGACCCGCAAAGGGTCCTGCATCATTGGACTGGTGCTGGGCTACAACTGTGTCCACGGCATCCCTTCTCTGCGCGATACCTTTGTGGCAGAACTTCTGTCTGGTGTAGAAGAGACAGCCCATCGAAACGGATATTATGTCATGCTGATCAATGGCTATGACCAAAATACGGACCGGGTGGCAGAGATTGCCTCCCGATGGAATGTGGATGGTCTTGTTGTCCTGGGACTGGACGAAAAGAAATACAAGGAGCTGCGCAGGCAACTCAACAAATATATGGTCCTGATTGACACCTATCCCGAAGCGGAGTACCACTACGTCAACGTGGGGACTGATGATTTCGGCGGCGGCGCCATGATTGCAAAGTATCTGCTGGACAACGGGTACACCCAGGCCATCTTTGCCGCCGAGTGTGATACCGGCGCAGACCATTACCGCTGGAAAGGATTTCAGCATCAGATGTGTTCTGCCGGGATTGACTGCGGAGAAGAGCGCCATATTCTTCTCCCTGAGGATCTTTCTCTGCGCCGTGTCATGTACGGCCACTATTTGGATCGCTTTGTCCAGGCCAGGGCTGTGGCCCTGGCCTCTGACTATGATGCGGCGGAAGTGATGAATTATCTGCAGGACCACGGCATACAGGTGCCGGAGCAGGTCTCCGTCACCGGGTTTGACGACTGCATCTATGCAGAACTCATGCATCCCCCTCTGACGACCGTGCGTCAGAACGTCCCGGCCAAAGCAGAGGCCGCCGTGGAACTGCTGGTGCGCCTGATTCGGCAGGAACCGGTGGAGTGTAAAAATTACGTTCAGCCTGTTGAACTGATCCGCCGCAACTCGGTGCGCGAATCAACCCCCAACGCCGCGCCCTGGTCACAAGATCTGCACAAAACCCACAAATAATTCTTGTGGTATTTATCAGTTTCGTAGGAAACGTTGCGCAAAATCCACAAATAATTTTTGTGGTATTTATCAGTTTCGTAGGAAACGTTGCGCGAAACCCTTTTCAAATCCTCTTCGGTATTGTACAATGAGCTCGTCAAAAAGACACGCTGCGCAGCCTGTCAGAACGAGACATATACAAGCTGGAAGAGGATTTGTTTTTTGTATCCTGGATGGAGCAGACAAAAAACGAATTCCGGAAAATCTGACTGAACATCGTGGAGGATTTTATCATGAGAAAGATTTCGCGCAGATCATTTTTGAAGGCTGCTACCGTTGCCTGCGCACTCACCGCACTGACCGCCTGCGGAGGCGGCGATGAATCTGCCGCCGTTTCTGTGGCTAAGGACGAAAACGGAGCCTATGTGGACACCCTGACCATCACCCTGGGCCGTTTTGCGGAGCCTTCTGCCGCTGCCCTGTTCCCGGAAGGCCAGACTTTTGAAGACAACGCCTACACCCGTTACATTGAATCCAAGCTCAACGTGGATCTGGTGGACAGCTTTGAAGCAGGCGGTGACGCTTTCACCAACCAGCTGGCCACCTGCGTCGCCTCAGGCGAACTGCCCGACATCATGACCGTCATCAGCTACGACACCTTTGTCGAGATGGTGAACAACGGCCTGACCTATGACATGACCGATGTGTACGAGGAGTACGCCTCTGACTACATCAAGAGCCTCTACGATTCCTACGACGGCCGCTGCCTGAGCATGGCAACCTTTGACGGTCGGCTGATGGGTATTCCCGGCACGAACCCCGACAACAGCGTCCCTGTCCTGTGCTGGATGCGCAAGGACTGGCTGGACAAGCTGGGCATCAACCCCGACCCCGACGGCGACCTGTGCATCACGCTGGATGACATCGCCGCTGTGGCCAAGGCCTTTGTGGACGCCAATGTAGGCGGCGGCAACAGCACCGTGGGCATGGCTTTTTCCGGCAATGATATCGGCGATGCCATGTGCATCGCCAACGCCATGGGCGGCTACATCGACCGATGGATCGAAAACCCCGACGGCACCATGAGCTGGTCCACCCTGGCGCCCGAAGTCAAAGCTGCCTGGGCCAAGATGAACGAGTGGTACGAGGAGGGCATCCTGGATCCCCAGTTCGGCACCCGCACCACCGATGACATCAACGCCATGATGATCAACAACGAGCTGGGCATCGTCTTTGGCGCATGGCATATCCCCGACTGGCGTCTGAGCAGCGTCAAGGCCCTGGTGCCGGAGGCCGAGTACATCGCCTATACGGTGGCCGATGACAACGGCATCGTCCACGCCTACCACGAAAACGCCGCCGAGCGGTTCCTGGTGGTCAGCAAGGACTGCAAGTATCCCCAGGTGGCAGTGGAAATGCTGAACATCCTCTATGACGATCTGGCCCGCGCCACCGCGGAAACCGCGCCGGAAGTCATCGCCTACATCAACGCCGGCGGACACAACGAGGGCCGTCCCTATTACATGGAAGTCCTGCCCTCCAACAATCCCTCCATTTACTACACCGAGCACATGGCCGTCATCAACGGCGAGATGACCCCTGAGGAAACCACCATTGCCGAGAACAGAGGCTCTTCCCAGGCCATTCTGGACTACCTGAAGGATCCCCAGAACGTCACTGAGGAAACCCTGGGCGGTTGGCACTTCTATGAGTCCCGCATCATCGGCCTGGGCGCATCCATCGATGCGCTGGAAAAGAACGGCAACGCCGAATGGATCACCCCCAAGTATCCCCCCACCACCCCCACCAGCGAGCAGAAAAAGGCAACCCTGGACAAGACCGAGCTGGAGGCCTATGTGGCAATCGTGACCGGCGCACAGCCCATCGATTATTTCGATACCTTTGTCAGCGAATGGAAGCGTCTGGGCGGCGACGCAATCGCCCAGGAAGTCCAGGAATACTTTGCACAGTAACAAAGGGGGTGGAAACGGATGAAAAATCAGGTCAAAAAGAGCCACGCAAACCAGGCCTATCAACTGTATTACCACGGCATGATGCTCCCTGGTTTCATCTTCCTGATTCTGTTCAACTTTGTTCCGATGTTCGGCGCCATCATGGCCTTTCAGGACTACAGACCCGCCAAAGGTTTTTTCGGTTCTGACTTTGTGGGCCTCAAACATTTCAAATACCTGTTCGAAATGCCAGACAGCTTTGAGCTGTTCCGCAACACCCTGATCATCGCCCTGGGCAAAATCGTCTTGACGACCATCATGTCCATCGCCTTTGCGATTCTGCTCAATGAGGTCAAGAACAGGACCCTGAAAAAGTCGGTTCAGACGGTGGTTTACCTGCCTCACTTCCTGTCCTGGGTTGTGCTGGCTCTGGTCGTCAAGAATCTGTTCAACCTGGACGGCTCCGTCAACGCAATGCTGGGCACCTCGCTGAACTGGCTGGGCAGCAACTCCCTGTTCCAGCCCCTGCTGATCCTGACCGACACCTGGAAAGAGTTCGGTTATGGCTCCATCGTCTATCTGGCAGCCATCACTTCCATCGACTCGACCCTTTACGAGGCTGCTTCCATCGATGGCGCCACCTGGTGGAAAAAGGTCTGGCATGTCACCCTGCCCGGCATCCGCACCACCATCGTCCTGATGGCCGTCATGAATTTGGGCAACATCCTGAACGCCGGTTTCGACCAGGTCTATAACCTGTACAGCGCATCGGTCTATGCCACCGGTGATATTCTGGACACCTATGTGTACCGCGTCGGCCTGCAGGGCCTGCAGTACAGCTTCGGTACCGCCGTGGGCCTTTTGAAGTCCGTGATCGCCTTTGTTCTGATGATCGGCGCCAACAAGCTGGCTCAGAAGTACACCGACAGCAAAATTTTCTAAGGAGGTCCGTCTGGCAATGAAAGTTGATAAACTCCGCACTGTCATCATCTACATCATTATTATTCTGCCGGGCCTAGTCTGTCTGCTGCCGCTGCTGAACATTGTTGCCATCTCCTTCTCCTCCTCTGCAGCAGTGGAAGGCAACATGGTAGGGCTGATCCCGGTGGGATTCAGCACCGCAGCCTATAAGAAGATCCTGGAGGACTCCCAGTTCTGGCACTCCTTCCTGATCTCGGTGGAGCGGGTTGTGCTGGCCCTGATCATCAACTTTGTGCTGATCGTACTGATGGCTTATCCCCTCTCCAAAACCAACGCACAGTTCCGGGGCCGCAACATCTATGCAAACCTGATGATTTTTGCCATGCTTTTCAACGGCGGCATGATCCCCACCTTCCTGGTTGTCAAATCCTACGGCCTGCTCAATACCGTCTGGGCCCTGGTTTTGCCGGGAGCCGTGCCCATCTTCAATGTCATCCTGGTGATGAACTTCTTTGCTGCCGTTCCCAAAGAGCTTGAGGAAGCCGCCTTCATTGACGGCGCCAACCCGTTCCAGGTTCTGACCAAGATCTTCATCCCCATTTCCAAGCCGGTTCTGGCCACCGTATCCCTGTTCAGCATTGTGGGCAGCTGGAACGACTTCTACAGCGGCCTGATCTACATGTCCAAAGCCGCCTATTATCCCCTGATGACCTATATCCAGAGTCTGCAGATCAACGTGGAAGATCTGATCAAGCAGGGCAATCTGTCTGCCGTGATGGATTCTGCCTCCCTGGGCAACACCAACCTCAATGCAGCCAAGATCGTTATTGCAGTTATCCCGTTGCTGCTGATCTATCCCCTGCTGCAGCGGTACTTCGTTTCCGGCATTGTGGTGGGCTCGGTTAAGGGCTAATTTATATTCTTGCTGATTTATATTCTTTCAGAGCGCTCCGGAGACGGGGCGCTCTGTCTGACAAAACAACCATTCAATCGCTTTTATTTGGGAGAACGGTATGATTCAAAAGTATCTCTATGGTGTCCCCTTTGACACCGAATCGGTGGTCGCACCAATCCCTGCAAGCCAAGGCGACCCCCCTGTGGGAACGGTCAAAACCAACGAGTCCGGCTTCTGCTTTGCCTGCCCCCTGGCGGAGGGCGACCGGGTCTACGGCCTGGGCGAAGCCAACCGCGGCATCAACAAGCGGGGCTTTGTCTACGTCAGCGACAATGTGGACGACGGCCTCCACACCGAAAACAAGCAGCGAATGTACGCCGCCCACAACTTCATCGTGATCTCAGGCCAGCAGAATCTGGGGCTGTTCTTCGACTATCCCGCCCGGATTCGGTTCGACATCGGCTTCACCCGCAGGGATTGGCTGGAAGTCACCTGTGAGCGGGCCGACCTGGCCCTTTACGTCATCACCGGCGACAGCGCCTGCGATGTGGTCAAGCAGTTCCGGGCCATCATCGGCCGCAGCTACATCCCGCCCAAATTTGCCTTTGGCTTTGGCCAGAGCCGCTACGGCTACAAGACCCAGGCCGACTTTGAAGAGGTGGTGGCCAAACACCGCCAGGCCCACATTCCCCTGGACATGGTGTACATGGACATCGACTACATGGACCACTACAAGGACTTCACCGTCAACCCGGAGAATTTTCCCGATTTTTCCGACTTTGTATCCAAGATGAAAGAGCAGGGCGTCCGGCTGGTGCCCATCATCGACGCCGGCGTCAAGGAGGAAGCAGGCTATTCGGTCTGCGACGAGGGCAAGGAAAAGGGCTACTTCTGCAAGCGGGCCGACGGAACCGATTTTGAGGGAACCGTCTGGCCGGGGTGGAGCCACTTCCCCGACGTGCTGAACCCCGAGGCGCGGGCCTGGTTCGGCAGCCAGTACAAGGCTCTGACCGACTGCGGCATCGAGGGCTTCTGGAACGACATGAACGAGCCCGCCATCTTCTACTCCCGGGAGGGGCTGGCCGAGCGGCTGGATCATCCGCCGGTTCCCCATGAAGGCGGCACCATCGATCATTTTGGCCAGGCCATCGGCTGGCTCAATCTGTCCAATGCGCCGGAAGACTACGCCCGCTTTTATCACAAGGTGGACGGCAAAATGGTCCGCCACGACCAGGTCCACAACCTCTACGGCTACAACATGACCCGGGCCGCCTCGGAGGGGCTGGCCAGCATTGCCCCGGGCAAACGGTTTCTGCTGTTCTCCCGGTCTTCCTGCATCGGGATGCACCGGTACGGCGGCGTCTGGACCGGCGACAACCACTCCTGGTGGAGCCACCTGCTGCTGAACCTCAAGATGCTGCCCTCCCTCAATATGTGCGGTTTCCTGTATGTGGGAGCCGACCTGGGTGGCTTCAACGCCGACACCAGCCGGGATCTGCTGCTGCGGTGGCTGGCGCTGGGGGTGTTCACCCCACTGATGCGCAACCACTCGGGCTGCGACACCCGCCGGCAGGAGTTCTACCAGTTTGAGGGCCCCGAGGACTTCCGCAGCGTCATCGAGACCCGCTACCGGCTGATCCCCTACCTCTACAGCGAATACATGAAGGCAGCACTGAACGGCGATATGCTGTTCAAGCCCCTGGCCTTCGTCTACCCCGAAGACGAGATCGCCCTTCAGACCGAGGACCAGCTGATGCTGGGCAATGAGGTGATGATTGCCCCGGTCTACACCCAGAACGCCACCGGACGGATGGTGTATCTGCCCGAGGAGATGCTGTTTGTCAAGTTCGGCCCTGAGGGCCGCATCACACAGGAAGTCCTCCCCGCCGGCACCCACTTTGTGAAGGTGGCCCTCAACGAGGTACCTCTGTTCATCCGCAAAGGCACCTGCATCCCGGTGGCGGACCCCGCCCAGACGGTGGCCGACATCGACCCCGCCACCATCCGGATGATCGGCTGGCCCGGGGCCAGCTATGACCGCTACGACGACGACGGGGTCACAATCCCCGCAGAAGAATAAGGAGGCATTGCCATGGACCGCAAATGGTGGAAAGAAAGCATCGTATACCAAATCTACCCCAGCAGCTTCCAGGACTCGGACGGGGACGGCATCGGGGACCTGAACGGCATCCGTTCCCGGCTGGATTACCTGAAGGATCTGGGGGTCAATGTGCTGTGGCTGTGCCCCATCATGGACTCCCCCATGGATGACAACGGCTACGACATCTCCAACTACCGGGCCATCAACCCCCGGTTTGGCACCATGGAGGACTTCGACGCCCTGCTGGCCGAGGCCCATCAGCGGGGCATCCGCATTGTGATGGACCTGGTGGTCAACCACAGCTCGGACGAACACCCCTGGTTCATCGAGAGCCGCAAGTCGGTGGATAACCCCTACCGAGACTACTATATCTGGAAGCCGGGCAAAGACGGCCACGAGCCCAACAACTGGGGCGCCAGCTTCGGCGGCTCGGCCTGGAAATACGACCCCCAGACCGATATGTATTACCTGCACCTGTTCTCCCCCAAGCAGCCCGACCTGAACTGGGAGAACCCCAAAGTCCGGGACGAAGTGTTCAACATGATGACCTGGTGGTTTGACAAGGGCATCGACGGGTTCCGGATGGACGTCATCAGTATGATTTCCAAGGACCAGCGCTTTCCGGATGGCGAGAAACACGGACTGTATGGCAATGGCGGTCCCTACTATGTCAATGGGCCCCGCATCCATGAATTTTTGCAGGAGATGAACCGGCGGGTCCTCTCGAAATACGACATTATGACGGTGGGCGAGACCCCCGGCGCCACGGTGGAAAACGCCCCCCAGTATGCGGGGCTGGACGGCAAGGAGCTGAACATGGTCTTCCCATTTGATCACGTCGGCATTGGGGACGGACCCCTGGGCAAGTGGACCACCCAGCGCTACGATTTTATGCAGCTCAAGAAAATTCTCAGTCACTGGCAGACCGGCCTGGACGGCAAAGCCTGGAATAGCCTGTTCTGGGGCAACCACGATCAGCCCCGGGCTGCATCCCGCTGGGGCGATGACTCGCCCCTCTCCGCCAAGATGCTGGCCATCTGCCTGCTGAGCCTGCAGGGTACTCCCTACATCTATGAGGGCGATGAACTGGGGATGACCAACGCCTATTTCAAAGATCTCAGCCAGTACCGGGATATCGAAAGTCTCAACGCCTTCAAGGAGCTGACCGGCGCAGGCTTGATTTCTGCAGACGAAATGATGGAGTGCCTGGCCCTCCGCAGCCGGGACAACGCCCGCACCCCGGTCCAGTGGGACGACTCCCCGAACGCCGGTTTTACCACCGGCACCCCCTGGATTGAGGTCAATCCCAACTATACCGCCATCAACGCCGCCGCCGAGGAAAAAGACCCGGACTCGGTGCTCAACTACTACAAGCAGATGATCGCCCTGCGCAAGAGCCATTTGGGGCTGATTTACGGCTCCTTCCAGCTTCTGGCCGAGGAGAACCCCCAGGTCTTTGCCTACCGGCGTACCCTGGCCGAGACCGGCGAGAACTACCTGATCGCTTGCAACTTCTCAGACAAGGACGCGGCCTTCACAATTCCCGCTGATTTTGCGGGGGCCCGGCGCCTGATCGGCAATTATCCTGACACCGCTCCCACCGGCGCTGTGACCCTGCGCCCCTATGAGGCCTTTGTGCTCCAGAAGTAAACCAGGTGATACCCTATGAATGACTTTTTCGACCTGGATGCCCCTCTGTTCCGTTTCTTAACCAGGGTTGCGGATATGGTGATTCTCAGCCTGCTGTGGCTAATAGGAAGCCTGCCGCTGTTTACCTTGGGCATTTCCAGCACAGCCCTCTATTATGCAGTGAACAAGTCCCTAATTGAGGACCGGGGAACGGTCAGCGAGGAATTTTTCCGGGCCTACCGCCGGAGCTTCCGACAGGCAACTTTGAGCTTTCTTGCTCTGGCAGTGCCGGAGAGCATTCTGCTGGCTGACTGCTTTATGACCCATTACCTCAAGGGGCAACAGGCAGCGACGGGTAATCTCTGGATCATTTTTACGGTGCTGAGTACCTGTGGGCTGGCCTGGATGATCTACAACGCAGCCTATGCGGCAAGATTCGACGACCCGGTCAAAAAGACGGTGCTGCAGTCCGGTGCCATGGCATTGCTCCATTTTGACAAAAGTCTGCTGCTTTTGGTGGTGCTGGCTGCGTTCGGCCTGCTGACAGCATTCTGCCCGCCGCTGATCCTTCTGGCACCTGCCGGATATGCGCTGTTTGCCCGGTGGGTCCTTGAGAAAAAGGTGTTCTATCAATATCTTCCCGATCTAGACGATGGCATAGACAAGGAGAATAAAGGCTGTTCCCATCAGGATTGATCGTTCCTCCAATTTGACCATTCTTTTCTAGAAACCATCGAAAAAATCTGTCTGGGCTTGGGAATCACCTTAAAAGACTTCTTTGATTCCTCATACTTGTAGTAAAAAGCCGCTCACCATGCTGGAAACTGATATGCTACCCCTAGAGTAGACAGAGAAAAAACAAAACTGAACTGGTCCGTAAAAAGTAGACAATAGACAAAAGACCTCCCCATGTAGGATAATAAAACTACATGAGGAGGCTTTGCTATGTCCAGAAAATATACAAAAATCGACCAATACGAAAAGCAGATTCTTTCCATGCGAGAAGAGGGAAAAACGCACAGAGAGATTGCCGAAAGTCTTGGACTGGAAAAAGAACAAATCAAAAAATGGCTCCGGCGTTACAGGATAAAAAAGGAAAAAATAGAATCAGGCATACCGATTCGAACAAGAATATTGCCATTTTCGTCAACACCTGCATATTCATAACCGGAAAACCAGGCATATGAGATTCAACGCCTGAAAATGGAGAATGACCTGCTGCGGGTTTTTCTGCGGTTCGCAGAAAGGAGGTGAAGCCAAATTTCAAATATGCAGTGATTCATCGCCACCGGGAATGCTATCCCCTAAAACAGATGTGCCAGTTCTTTGAGGTTTCCCGCAGCGGTTACTACAAGTATGTCAAACAACTGGTTCATCCCCAAAAGGACTTTGAGCTTGCTGAAAAGATTCGTGCAAAGCAGGAAGTCTGCCAAAAGACATACGGCTATCGCCGGATGAAACTTTGGCTGGATAGCGAAGAAATCGTCAAAAATCCAAAGACAATTTTAAGAATCATGCACAAGTACGATCTTTTAAGCGAAATTCGTCGCAGAAAGAAATGGCGGCGCATGGGTGAGGATAAGGGCAGTGGGCATACAGGCAGGTGCGGAACTTGAAATCGGGTCGATAGTACGGGCACAGCTTGCAGCTGTCCGGGGCACGGTCGGAACCTTCGCCAGCGGCGATCACATGGTGCATGGAGTGCTGAACATGGCGCAGAGCTTCGTTTCGCTTGTGGCTCACTTGGCATCACCTCGTTTCTCCAGCGGTGCCATCAGGTCTTTGTAGCAGGGAACCAACACACAGGGCTTTGCCCGCTTGTAGGGGCACCCTTCGCACTTGCTGGGGCCTTTGGGCGGCTCGATTAGATAGTAGCAGTTCTCTTTGCCGAGAACGCAGCCCTTCTTTCGGTTCTTCCAGAAGAAGCAGTGCCGGCAATCTGCCGGGCGGGAAGCATGGTAGCGGATACCGTCCATCGTGACGGTCAGAACTTTTTTCATTGGTAAACCCTCCTTTGATGGATTCGGGAAGTTCAGCCCGAAAACAAAAAAGCGCGTTCCTCTTTCTGTTCCGAGAGAACAGCAAGTGAACGCGCTATGTATGGAGAAAAGTGTTTTGCACGGTTTCTGGTAGGAATGTGAAAAATAGATTTACACAGTTTATCTTGTATTTACATAGATTTACAGGAAAGCGGCTACCAATTTTAGCAGAGAGCCGGGAAACAGAGTTCAAAAGGTGCTTTATGGGGCTTCATTAGCTGGAAAGTCGATTTTATTAGCTGAAACCGAAAATTCTGCTAATGGCATTCGCTGGCTGATTTTGGTGATCGGTTCAAAATGAAAAATGCGAAGATCGTCTTTTCCATGGGAAAAATGACCTTCGCATTTCGTAACAGGATGTCCCTACCCGGATTCGAACCGGGGGCGTTTCGCTTAGGAGTAGACCCGATACGATGAAACCAAGTGCAACACAGTGCAAGAAAATCCTTGGAAATACAAGGCTTTTCACAGTTTCAAATCCTATCTGGTATTACGCTTCATAAGCATTTTCATAGGGATTTTACACCGTCCAATTGGCTCGAAATTAGCAAGGCTTTCGATTTTCGGTGGACGTTGCAAGTGCAAGCAAATTCCTCTATGTAACTTCTCGTGATACGAAATGATAGGAAATCCTATTCATTCTCGTGCGGAGGCGCTGATGTCTTTAGACACCATCTTAGTCTGTTTAATATATCATTTCAAAATAGATTTTTCAACCAGCATTATTAAGAATTTCAAAGGTTTTTTCAGACTCAATGATTCTATGTAATTTAGACCCGCCGAAGCAGGTCTTTTTTTATTTCAGCATAATCTCTCTATCCTCAGCGCCGAGCATATAAGCACCCTTGGCAAAAGCATCCCTTGCCAGAAGCTCTGCTACATCAACCCTATCGAACAGCATCCATATTTCTTTCTCTTTCGGAGTCAGTTCATGGCTATGGTCAAACAAATGCTCAAGTCCCAATCCTTCAAGCAATGCCGACTTTGCTGCTTTGTATTCCTCAGCTCTGCCAACATATTCGTCGTTCCTTTCCTTGGAAAATGCCTCGATATTGTCAGCTCTCAGATGCTCGTAATACTCGTCCATAAAGATTCTATCCATACTCGTTGACCTCCATAACAAAAAAATAAGGGCAGACCCTTTTACAGCTATTGTAGCTATGTAAAAGGATCTGCCCTTGCAGTTACTATAATGTTTTTGCCAGCGACTTCAGGAGTGCTGCCATTTCCGGATTTTGCAGAAGCTTCAGAAGAAGTTCTTTATCATCAGCGGAGCTTTCCGTTGCGGCTGGTTGAACCGGCTCAGGCGTTGCCTGTCTGCCTGAGTAGAACGCAGCTTCCATTCTTTCAGCGTTCAGTCTGCGGTCATCGTCGATGATATGAGAGTAAACATCCGCTACCATCTTGACCTGTGCATGACCGGAATCGCCTTGAACGGATTTCATATCGCCGCCGTTCAGCTTCAGCTTGTAAGTGATACTGGAATGTCGGAGACTATGGAAAACCACTTTCGGCAGTCCCTTCTCCTCAATCAGCTTATTGAAAGCACGGTTGATAACCTGCCCCTCAATCGGCTTGCCATTGGAAGAACAGAAAACCAGATTGAAGTCTACGAACTCGTCACCGAAAAGGTCTTTCAGTTCTTCGATGTCAGCCTTTCGCTGTACCAACATTTCCGCTACGGTTTTCGGTAAGAACACCTTGCGGACACTTGTTTTGGTCTTAGGAGTTTTGAGAACCAATGCGGTATGCGTACTGGCGAAGGTCGGCGGGAACTTGAACATGATGTCCTTACCGTCCAGATCTGCCATCGCTTCACGATTTACTCTCTGCAACTCCTTTTCAACGAAGATGCTTGCCTGACCAAGTTCAATACTGGTGGGGGAAATGTCAATACAGTCCCAGGTAAGCCCCAGAAGCTCGCCCATTCGCAGGGAACAGGAGAAGGCAAGGTTAATAGCCAGACGAAGAATATCATCGTCACAGGCTTCCAGAGCCTTCTGGAGCACTTCTGCTGTCCAGATGTCCCTGGTCTTGTGTTCTTCCTTCGGCAGTGTAGCGTGCTCCACAGGGTTTCTGGTCATCAATTCCCACTTGACCGCCTGATTGAAAGCATTTCGCAATGTCTTGTGAACCTCTCGGACAGTATGCGGAGTCAGATATTCTGTACGGGCTTTTACATACTTAGAAGAAACCGCTTTGACAGAAAGCAAATCTCGGTAATACTTGTCCATGATTCTCGGCGTGACATCCTCCAGCTTCATATCACCGATGAGGGGACGAATATAGTTTGCAATCAGGCTCTTTCTGCTTTCATAGGTAGACATCGCCCAGGTGTTCACACCATAGATTGACATATACTCATCCAAAAGATCGTTGACGGTTTTAGCAGAAGGGGGAATAAAGGTTCCGGACTCCTGCTCATATTCAACCTGCAACTTCCTTTTCTTTGCTTCGGCATTCGTTTCAAAGGTTTCCCACTTCTGACGCTTGTTGCCGTTCTCATCGGTGTATGTATAAACCACAGAATACTTCTTTTTTCTCTTAACGATAGATGCCATGTAATCATCTCCTTTCCTGTCTATCTTCCGCTAACTGGTAGCGGGTCTGATTCTGATACCATTTTTCAAAGCTCTCTTTGGTAGCTCGCTTATATCTGCCAACCTTGATAAGCTCAAAATCTTCATTGGCAACGATATAGTAAATGGTCTGACGATGTACCCCAAGCATTCTTGCCATTTCCGGCAGACCGTAGGTGGATGCCATAATATCTGCATCCAGTTCCTGATCCTCTACCGTGCGGTAATCGGTTTGAGAAGCATACCATCTTTCAAAGCTCTCCTTGGTCACTCTGCGCTTGCCCAGGACATCGACCACATCAAAATGCCCTTTGGCAACCAGTTCGTAAGCAGTCGCTTCTTTCAGCCCAAGGCGCTGTCCAAGCTCCTCCATTGAATATGTAGTTTTCTTCAGTTCCTCACCGGGAGGGGTTCCATCGACCTTCTGGTATTTGAACTGATTGGCATACCATTCTTCAAAGCTGTCGATCATCACCCTCATGGTGTTGCCGACAAGAATGGTTTTGAAGTAATTCTTCTTAATGAGCCAGTATGACTCCGTTTTACCAAGACCGAGCATCCTGCCCATTTCCGGAACAGACATACTCGTGCGTTTTCTCATTTCCGCCATCGTACAACCTCCTATGTAAAAAATGTAGCCATGTGTTTCTTGTCATGGCTACATTTTATCGAACTCTCAATATGTTTTGAAGTTTGTCGCCGGGTTGTACGACACCCTTGACAAATCTTACATTTGATGATCCAACCACTCATCAAAACTCTTTTTGGAGATTCTGATGCTGCCGCCAATGCGGACACTGTGAAAAACTTTCTTTTTCACAAGGTTGTATGCACTGGTTCTGCTGATGCCCAGAATATCCTGAATCTCATCAACCGTATAGGTTCTCTTATCAAACTGAACTGCGTTAGCAGCCATCGCTTCTTCGGTGCGCTGATTCATGGCAGCGATTCTTTCTTCAAACATTTATGTTCACTCCTTCGTTCTCTTTGCTTTATGTTTTGTGGGACGCTTTTTCAGCTGCTCCATTGCCAGACTGACGGATAAGGCTTTCTCAATCGCTACCATTTCACGGGGCGTTACCTTACCTAAGTAATTATCAATCCTGCTTTTATCAATGGTGCGAATCTGTTCCAGCTGAACAACGGACGCTTCTTTGAATGCAGGATTGTCGTAAATAACAAAGTGCGTCGGCATATTCGCTTTCTTATGGATTCTGGTGGTGACCGTTGCCACAATCAATGTGGGAGCGTGTTTATTACCGGTATCGTTCTGAATGACGATAACCGGACGGATGCCGCCTTGTTCCGACCCAACTACCGGGTCCAGATTGGCGCAATAAATATCACCACGGCAATATACCCAATTTTCTTTCATCATGTGCCATGACCTCCTTTCGTTGGGTATGTAATAACTGACTGCCCGAAAGGAATCAGGCAGTCAGTCCAAAAGTCTATGTGTCCCATATTTGCCACGCACCCCTGGGAAAGAGGGCTTACGCCCTCAGGGAATCACCGAACGACTGATTGCGAATCAGTTCCATAGGAATCTAACCTCTGCCGGGTTCTCCGCCAGCTCCGTAGAGAAGTATCTTTAATCCTGTTGCTTTCATGGCCGTATTGGGAGCAACCCAATATTTACAAGCCAGTATTGATCGCTGGCATCGGGAGAGAGACAAGCGCTTAATTTATAGAAGAAAGTCGTTCTGTTTCTCTGCCCGATACGTCACGGCGTACCGCTGATGTGGCTGATGCTCTCGCACCGGCAACAGGAACGTATTCGATGACTGTGTATTCAGTTTTCAAGGATCAAGCAGCCGATTTTCTTTGGCTGTATCTAAATTGTACCTGTTCCTCATGCAAGTTTTTATTGCCTCGTAGGTATAGTTTTGAGGTTATTCACGACCTAAAAATATGTAATCAAGGGTTGTCTCAAAGCGCACAACCAGTTCGATTGCCAAATCAATAGAGATACCTCTGTTGCCGGTTTCAATTCGTGCAATGGTGTTTGCGGCAACACCTAACTGCTCCGCAAGCTGTTCCTGTGTAAGCCCATGTTCCTTTCTCAAGGCTTTAATTCTTTTTCCGCTTTCAACCAAGTCGTAATACATTTTCGTTCCTCCGTGTTTTTGAATTTGTGAAGTTGCAAAATCAAAAACAGCGGGAGGAGATCGTGCCCGATTCTCAATACCCTTTGCCATCTGCCTGTCCTCCTTGCAGGCATAAAAAAAGAGCCGGAGTAAATTACTCCAAGCTCTCGTTCATGCCTTTGTGTTAATTATGGGGGAAAATAGGCAGGTATAAAAAAAGCCCCGTACCCATTACAGGCACGAGGCGTAACTCTCTCTATTCAATTTTATGCCGCTATCTCCCAGCATAGCCATTTTAACACTGGACAAGTCGGACTTTCAGTAGGGGAACCGTCGTATTTTCATCGGATTTTAGTCGGACTAAAATCCTGTCTTAGCACTCACAATAACACAAGGCTTCTTCCTCCCTGGCACTTTCCAGGAAATCTTTCAATTTAGGAATGGCTGTTCCCCAAAGTGACAGACCAAATAACAGTATCGCTTCTTTCTTTCGGTCATAGTAGGTGCTGCGTTCCATATTCAAAACCTCCAGCATTTCTGATTCCCTGTACTTGAAGCGGTTGAGATATGCCTTTGAGATAATCTCACAGTACAGAGCGCCTTTATCTGGATATTCTCTGATTTTCAACATAGCCATATCTACCAGTTCAATGATCCACTTTGTCTCAAATAAGCTGCGAATGCGTTCTTCAAATCGTTCTCTCGCTTCATCCGGAGCAAAGTTCTCCAGATAAATCAATGCACCATCTAAGCTGTCACCGTAAGTACAAATAAGGGTATCACATACATCATTCGCACGATCAATGGTAGACCAGCACACCTCTCGATATATGGATAAAATCAGCTTTGCTCTTTCATACAGAACCTTCTCGTCAATGTTCTGCATCCGGCAAAGCATTCGAATACTGCTTAATACCTGTGTATTATATCTGCTCATTCAGAATCTCCTTTCAGCCTAATCCATAAAATAAGAATTCCTTTCTAACTCCTGTCACTTGGCTAAAGGGAAACAAATACCATGGGACAAGAATGACTATAACTTCCGATATTTGATTAAAATAACAGAAGTGAAATCGGAAGTTCTTGACTTTATAAAAGTTCCGATATATAATTAAGTGGAATTAAAACTTCTGTTATGATTCTTATTATAGCATTTTCCAGAAGTTTGTCAACAAATAATCGGAAGTTACGAATAAATATTTTTTGAAAGGAAGGATACTACCATGACATTTGGAGAAAAAATTAAAGAAGCTCGTTTGGCTATGAACCTATCTCAAACGGAGCTTGCCCAGATGACCGGCATTTCCGAAAGATCCCTTTACACCTATGAGCAGCTCGGAACACTCCCCAGAAAAAGCAACATCAGAAAACTTGCTGAAGCGCTGCATATCTCTGTGTCCTATCTTTTGGATGAATCTGAAACGGACAGCCAGAGCCATATAGATCAGGATATGTTTATTTTAGAGGCAAAGGAAAACTTCGGTTCAAAGGGAGCAAAAGAAGCTCAGGAAGTGCTGGGTCGTGTAAATTCTCTGTTTGCCGGTGGAGAATTGGACGAGGACGCAAAAGATGTATTCTTCCAGGCGATTATGTCAGTTTATATGGACTCTAAGAAAACAGCACGGGAAAAGTACACTCCGAAGAAATACAGAAAGCATAAAGATAAAGAGTAAAATCCTCAAGCACAGAATATGTTTTCTGTGTGCGATTCGGAGGTGAAGCAAATGAAAACGGCAGAGCATATCATTGAAACTGTCGATAAGCTTGTGCGAAAATATCACACCAGAGACCCTTACGAGCTATGTCAGCTGTTAGGTATCAAAATCCACTATTACGATTTACAGAAGAAATTGAAGGGCTTCTTCTATTACCAGTCCAGACAAAAGAATATCGTGATAGATCACAATGTGAACGGTATCCTGGAGCGTATATTAGTCGCACATGAATTAGGACACGCTGTCCTGCATACAAAAATCGCTATGATGCACGGCTTTCAAGAAATGGAAGTTTTTGATGATAGATCAATCGAAGAAAATGAAGCAAACTTCTTTGCGGCGGAGCTTCTGTTAGAAGATGGGGAAGTTCTGGAATGCCTTTCGGAACACACATTTTTTGAAACGGCTAAAATGCTCTATGTACCGGCAGCATTATTAGACTACAAATTCAGCCTGCTCCACGAAAAAGGAGAGCTGGTAAATTCGATGTATATTCGTAAAGCAGATTTCCTGAAAGAAGATCTTCATGCCTACGATAACGACATTGGTTATGGCGATATATGAATATCTATTTTTATATCTTTACAGAAAAAGTCCACCAGTACGATGCGTAGTGCATCATGACTGGTGGACTTTTTGCTTCTTAAAGAATCAGTATATTGTGCTGCAAAAAAGAACCCCATAGCAGTTCACTCTGTACCGTCAATGGGCTTCTTTTTCATTATATCAATCAAGCTCCGCTTTTTTTATCATCTCTTGCTGGTCAATCAAGACATCAATCATCTTTCCTACGGTTATCAATGTTGTTACATTACACTTTTTCAGTTTTGCAGCAATCTCATCATCGATGATGCTGTCGCATTTTGCATATGGGGTATCCAGCAAAAAATAGTCAAAGTTCTTTTCCAAGACGAATGCCAGTTTTAGAAGCATTGCCAAAGAAACTTTCGTCTGTCCAACTTCAACATGGCTCATATGATTGTTCGAGCAACCAACCAACGCACCCAAATCAGCCTGACTATAACCCTTTTCCAGTCGGGCAGCTCTAATGCGCTGACCAATCTTAACGTAATCAATTTCCGGTTGCGTTTCAATCACCTCCATGCTGTGTATGATTCTGCTATACATTATAAAATGTACCAAAAATCTCAACAACCAACATTGGGTGCAAGTTGCATTTATAAATGCAATATGATAAAATTTTATAGGCAGATTGCATTAAATGATAGAATGAAAAGAACCCCAAGACGACAATATGAGCTATCTTGAGGTTCTTTAAAATAAAAAATTCGTAGAGTACATTACTCCACGAATCGCATTCTTCTCTGTTTTTTTTAGTTTATATCTTTATTTTACAAATTGTCGCACTGTTTGTCAATATGTTAGGGACATAAAACACGAGGTTTTGCACAAAAATCCATCTTAGAAAGTTCCAAAGTCACAATTTGCCGTCAGAATTATAGTCATATTGAAGGAGGTGTACCTTATGGCACGAAAAGGAGAAAATATTTACAAAAGGAAAGACGGCAGATGGGAAGGAAGATACATTAAGTCCCGATCTTCTACAGGCAAAGCCAATTACGGTTATGTTTATGCAAAGTCATATCGAGAAGTCAAGGCAAAACTTATCAGTCAAAGTTCGTGCACGAGTAATTCTGTCACTGTCGATCCAGAAATTAGCTCAGATCAATTTGAACAGGTTGCTATGGAATGGTTTCAAGCTATATGTCCTAAAGTGAAGGAATCTACAAGCAACAAATATAGGAATCTTCTCAGCTCGTATATACTTCCTGTGTTCGGAAGCAAACAATTGCGTGATATAACACACGAGTTTATTGAAACGCAGTGTAATTTTTTCCTTGTTTCTGGTGGATTAAAGGAGAATGGACTTTCCTCTAAAACTGTTTCAGATATTTTATCTCTAATTCGAAATGTCTTACAATTTGCCACCCGAAACGGGAAAGCCATTTCTTGTGACGCACGATCTATACAGATAAAACGTCAAACGAAGGAAATGAGAGTTTTGAGTCGTGCTGAACAGGAAAAATTATGCCAATACTTGTATTCTAATCTTGATTCCTGCAATATTGGTATATTAGTATGTTTATTCACTGGTCTCAGAGTAGGTGAAATTTGTGCGTTGCGATGGGAAGATGTTTCATTCTCAGATTACACAATCCATGTGCATCAAACGCTCCAGAGAATCCAAGATAGAACCAACAGTGAATGCAAGACAAGGATTGTTGTTACCACACCCAAAAGTGCTTGCTCCATCCGTACTATTCCAGTACCCCATGGCTTAATGACTATTCTTACAGCACACAAAGCTTCTTCTACTGGCTACATTCTAACCAATAGCGATCAGAATCCATTAGAACCAAGAACCATGCAAAATCATTTCAAGAAGGTATTGAAAAACAGCGGAATCAACTCCGCAAATTATCACTCGTTACGTCATACATTTGCTACAAGGTGCATAGAGCTTGGATTCGATGTAAAAAGTCTCAGCGAGATATTGGGTCATGCCAGCGTGAATATTACAATGAATCGCTATGTACACCCATCCATGGATTTAAAAAGAGAAAATATGCAACGGCTTTCTGATTTATTAGCCGTCAAATAAATTGTCAACACCGTCAAATAATGCTGAGTTTTCAGTGTTTGGCGGTGTTTTTTCGTGGAGTAATGTACTCTACGAAAGAGTATACCCAGGAGGAGATTTATTGATTCAATTTGTAGGGCGAGATGCTTATAAGCAGTTTTGGAATTTTAGTAAAGATGAGAAAGAGAACTTGGCCACTCAATTGGCGATTGAGTTACCCGCACTCAGAGGAAAAGTTGGTGCATCACAAGAAGAAATTGCTTCGGCTGTTGGTATTTCACGACAAACTTATAGTGCCTACGAAAATCGGACACGCCCAATTCCATGGAGTTTATATCTAGCACTATTGTTTTATTTTGATTACATTCCAAGTACACATTATATGATTCGCCAGCTTGAATTATTCCCAAATGAATTAGACGAATGTTGGTTAGCTGGTAGAGTTTTTATTGAGGAAGAAAAATGAGCGAATATTCACAGCAAATAAAAAGGGATATTACATGAACAAAAATATAAAATATTCTCAAAACTTTTTAACGAGTGAAAAAGT
>OGHM01000290.1_pt1 | contig 28259 bp, 30 predicted proteins | sample 1571531 | NCBI WGS metagenome assembly OGHM01 (sample SAMEA2582031, study PRJEB24529) | metagenome | biome: Human gut stool | place: China | collected 2011 | reverse complement strand
CAACTACTAAAGAGGCTTCTTTTTGCAGTGGAGTTAATGAATATGATTGGAAATCATAGTTGTATAGCTCCTTTTTTCTGACATCAATTTCAAAATGCTCTATTTTTGGTATTTCAATTTCAAAACTTTCCATATTGTATTTCCTTTATTGATCTATATCTTTTCCAAACGCCTTCTTACGTTTTTCCATAAATTCAATCAACTCTTTTTTAAAGATTTCTTTTTCTTCATCGGTTAAACCTCTTGAGTTCATACGGAATAACAATTCAATATTATCTAGTTCATCTGATTTTTCTTCTGAGTTCCCAACTAGATAATCAATTGATACATCAAGAATTTGTGCAATTTTAACGAGATTTTCTTGTGTTGGTTTTTTCTTGCCCCTCTCCCAGTCTGCATAGGAAGATTGTCCTATCCCTAATCGTTTTGCGAGTTCAACCTGAGTTAGGTGAGCTTGTTTTCGTAATTCTTTTAAACGTTCTGCAAACGCCATAGCTATTCCTCTTCAAATTTTATTAAAAAAATTTTCAAAAACCTCTTGACTTTTATCGCTAACAGCGATAAAATATAAATATAGCTGGTAGCGATATTAAAAATCAAAATAATAATCCCTACCAATTGAGATCATTGACAATTAAATAAAAAGTGCGTCTGACAACCAGAGGACTGACTATCAAACTACACTAAACTTCGTACCTTTATTGTAATCTATTTGATAGGTAAAGTCAAGTCCGTTTTACGGTTGAAGTGAAGATATAAAACATTTATTTGTGGGCTTCCACGCATTTCGGACTTTCGCACTTTTCCGAATAGTAAAGTGAACTGGCTTCGCCAAAGGGCGTAAGAGAATCCCTTGGGTATGATCGTGACTACCTAAAGAGATTGGCTGGGAAAGCGATGGTAATTGACGCAAAGCACCTTGCTAAACGTTGCCACCGTGGAAAGAGGGATCTTTCCAACCAAATAACTTTTCTTTACTGCTGTCTATCTACCATGATAGACCTACTCTCAAGCTACTAAGTTCTTTCCTTTTTTCACTTAGTAGCTTTTTTACTTATTACAATAAAGGAGAAAAATATGACAAACTTTTTTCGCACTACAATGTAAACGACTCTATGATAATTATGAATTTACCTATGGTATGTTTAGTGAATCTGATAAATTACAGGCTAAACTCTATGCTCAAGCTCAAGTAGATCTAGATCATCTGGCTCAAGATGCTCGTAGAAATGGCTATGCTCATGGGGATATTCAATTCTATAGTCGTATGTTTAAACGCAAACTTTTTACACACTATTACTCAAGAGTGAAGCGACTAGCTTAACTCTTTTTATTTTACATTCAGAAAGGAAATACTTATGATCTCAGAAACACTTAAAATGAAACCAGAATTTATTGGTCCTGCTTACTACGAACGTTTAGGAGATGCTCCTAAATTTATTTTTAGAAAAGAAGGCAAATACCAACGTCACATTCTAAACAGCGCAGAGCACGGCGCCTTTCATGTTATCACCCCAGCTTCTACAACGGTCTTTCCAGAAGATGCTCTAGTAGAAGCGGTTAACCCAATCTTTTTCCCAGATACTGCTCTAAATGGCAATACTGTTGCACCTTATCTTAATGTCTTTGCGGAAAAATTGGTACTTAAAAAATAAGAAATCAAAGGAGAAAATCACATGGCTAAAATTGGATTAAACTACGGAGAAAAACTACAAATTGCTGACAAGACTTATCGTGTCATTACAGATGGACTAGATGTCCCAGCTGTCCTTGGAAAACTGTCTTTCCGAGGCATTGAAGGTCCTGATATCATCTTTGAAGTGGATCGTTCACAACGAAATCCTGATGGATCATTTGTACAAGTTAATACAGGTGAGATTCGTGGAATTGTTGTAGGAATTCATTCTTCTGTCCAGCACGAAACACTCTTTTTCACTATCGCAGATATGTCTGAGTCTGAAATTGAAGACTTGGGCATTAAATACCGAGAAGAGGTTGAACTAGAAGATATTGTTATCACTCATACCCACGTCAATCGTAATGATATCTATAAGCTCTTTGCTTCTAAAATCAAGAAAAAAACTGGAAGTGCACCAACTAAAGAAAACAAACCAGTAGAAAATAAGAAGGAAAACTAGGAGGTGATGCAGGATGAAACTCTTTACCTATCGTGGAAAAAGAGTTCGAGTTTTTCATCGTAAACTAAAGGGAATCACATGGTTTATCTGGTGGTTTCCTTTTTTGTTGGCTATTAGTTACTACAGCTACTTACATTTAGAAGAATTAAAATCTCATCCCTTACCCCAAGGATATTTTCTAGGAGCTGGGCTTCTCTTTTCTTTGCTTCTCTCTTGGTTTATTAATCGAGTTTGCTACAGGAAGATGCTCTTTTTTCAAAAGCTTAACAGCCGTCGAATTCTTTCTCGCTTTTTGCTAGAGAATAACCTCTATCTAGTTAAAAAGGTTAGACGTGAAAACAAGATCATTGAAAAAATCACCTTGTCTCAAGTGTATATCAAACAGTCTCGCTACAAGATTGAAGTGAGTTTCATTCTAGAAGGTAATAAATTTCAAGATCGCTTCCTCAACCTTGGAGCTACGCTTGAAGTCATGTTTAATGGAGATTTTCGAAATAAAACCTTTGATAATCGCTTTATCAAATATGAAATTGCTATTAACCGAATTGATAGCAGAATCACCATCGATGAAGTAAAAGTCAAGGGATCCAAACTCCAGCTCATGAAAGATGTATCTTGGGATTATATTGAAGAACCTCATCTTCTTATTGGTGGTGGAACTGGTGGAGGAAAAACAGTTGTTCTCATGACCATAATCTATGCACTGGCTAAAATTAGCTTTGTCGATATCTGTGACCCAAAGAATTCAGATCTAGCTGGATTAAAGAAAATTCCAGTCTTTCATGGTCGAGTCTATACAAGTAAAGAAGATATCATCAACTGTTTTAAAGAGAATGTAGAGTTCATGGAAAAACGCTATGAACGGATGTCTACTTCGCCAAAATTCCAAGCTGGAAAGAACTTTACTCACTATGACATGAAACCAAAATTCATTCTTGTAGACGAGTGGGCAGCTCTTATGGCAAAAATTGACCGTGACTATAGCCAACAGTCAGAACTCATGGAATACCTCTCACAGTTAGTTCTAGAAGGCCGTCAAGCTGGTGTCTTTATCATCTTTGCTATGCAACGGCCTGATGGTGAATTTATTAAAACTGCTCTTCGGGATAACTTTATGAAGCGTCTTTCTGTCGGTCATTTAGAATCAACAGGATATGACATGATGTTTGGAGATGCTAATAAAACCAAAGAGTTCAAAAAGCTGGATGAAATCAATGGAGTCAAGGTCAAAGGACGAGGCTATATCGCAAACAATGGTGAGTTGGCGGGTGAATTTTTTTCTCCTTATGTACCGCTTGATCAAGGCTTTTCATTCTATGATGCCTACTCTAAAATTCCTATTATGGAGTTTGAAGGAGAAGAATTCTCAGTATTTGAAGAATACAAAGCACCTGTTGAAACAATTGATCCTATAGAGGAAGAGGAGACTATAGAAAACGAACCAAACAAACGACCACTCAAGGAATTTGCGGACGAACAAAACCTTAAAATGCCAACCTTACGCAAGATTATCTACCTCTTAACAGAACAAGGGATTATCTTTGAACGGACTGTATCCGCTATTCTAGTGGATCCTTTTCAAGAAAAACTTCTTCTTGAAATCCTCGCTCAATTTGAAGAGGGAGGACGCAGGTCTTATCCAAAAGCAGTTGAAGCGACGATTGTTCATCATGGGCTAGGACAAGGGCAAGGGCAAGCCTGCCCGCAGGTCAGGCGCAGACCGTAGCCCGAAGTTTCTAGGCCATGATGAAACTTCAACCCCCGTTTTCTAATAGGGGGGTTACATTTGGCAAAAACGCCAAGTCCACCCCTCCTCATTCCTTATGGGAGTTGGGTTTTCAATTTTTATGAAGTGTGTCACTTTCGTCAAAAAAGTGTGTCACTTTGTTAGAAAGAGGTGTTGCGATGAATGGACAAAATTAGTCCTTTTCATATTAAGAATTTTAGAAAACAAACAGGACTTAGTCAAAAAGCATTTGCACAAGCTGTTGATCTACCTACAAGAACCTACCGCTCTTATGAAACAGGCGAAAGAGGACTGACGATTGATAAGTTTAGAGAACTTAAAGAAAGACTTGGTTACTATCAAGATTGCGATAAAAACAGTCTTCGGGCTCAGATCGACTATCTACGATTGACCTTTCCTCGATTAAAAGATTTAGATGCTTTCTGTGAAAATTTTCTTCATTGTCACCTAAGCGAATTTACAGACCAAGAAACTCGCCTTATGAACTATACCCACTTATGGCAACGAGGGAACATCTGGATTTTTGATTTCTTTGATAAGTCTGTGACCAATGACTACCAAACTTGTCTTCAACTATCCGGTCAAGGATGCCGTGAGTTGGAATTGCTTCTAGAAGACAAGGGAATCACTTGGCAGATCTTTCTTCAAAACATTCTTTATTCCTATGAAGATGTTCGGGTGAAGCGACTCGATATTGCTCTAGATGAACTCTATAAGGGTTATGGTCATGAGGACGAACAAATTCAAATTCCCAAATTGATTGATAAACTCTATTCCAAAGAGATTGTCCTAGACACGATCAAGAAATGGAATATCACGGGTGGTGGATCTTTCACAGATAATGAAGACATGGAAGCTAATCACGGCTTATCCATTTACTTTGGAAGTCGTCAAAGTCAACTCTACTTCAACTTTTATGAAAAGCGCTATGAAATAGCTCGAATGGAAAACATCTCCTTGGACGAATCCTTGGAGATTTTTGGTATCTGGAATCGCTATGAACTCCGCTTTTCAGATCAGAAAGCTCAAGGCATTGTGGAGGAATACATCAATGGTGTAGATCTCGGAGAAATCGCAAGAGGCATCATAAACAAAGAAATCCAAGTCTATGATGGAGTTACTCGTTTTGGAGCCTACAAACCTGATGAAAAATGGCAACGGCTCTTTGGAGGTGTCGAACCCTTAAAGCTCTCAACCAACCCACAACCATACAGTATTGAGCGAACCATTCGCTGGCTGACCTATCAAGTCGCAAACTCCCTAGCCCTAGTTTCTGAGGCAGACAAAATCCTGCAAACAGAATACATGAAGATGATTCAGAACAGCGGAGAAATAACAGACCGAGGAAAGGCCATGTTACGACTTCTCAAAGCTAATAAACAATATGAACACTAGAAAGGAAAAACGATATGGAATACAAAGTTCAAATTAATTCACTAGATAACTTTAAAGCCTGGTCTGGTGGACTAACCACCTTGAACACTGTCCGTGAACGTGGTGGAGTAGATACTCTAACCGTCATTTGTGAAGATATCTTCTCTGGGAATACACCAACAGAAGTACAAATCAATGATTGGCTATGGTTTGATTCAGATTTTATCTACCAAGCTCTAGGCTACGATGATCTGCTTGAGGCTTCTTGAGATGCTGAAGAAGATTTATCAAGCAGACTTTCTGCTTCTTCCAGAACAAGAATTCTGGCATATGTACATCCTCTTACGAAAAGGCAAGGACTTCTACTACGAATGTGCTGGAAGGTGTACAGAAGAACTTCCAGACAGTAGAGGATTTTATACCTATGAACATGCCTGTTTCACACTAGATGGTCAAGTGTTGAGCGTAAATAAAAAAATGCGCCCCTCACTCATTACTTATATCCAAAAGACCATCAAAGACAATCAAGAAAAATTTAGAAAGGAAATTGAAATGGCTACTAAAACTATTTTTGAAAAGAAAGTCTCTCAAGTCACGAATGAACTGGGAGAATTACTTAAAAAGAAAGATCATAGAGAGGCTTGGACCAAGGCAGGAGAATTAAATAGTCTCCTTAAAAAAGAAGAAGCCAAGGAACTAAAACCTGACTTGATCGAACAACTCCAAACTGAGCTACGAGGCTACTATTACATTAACGGTGAGATCGAAAAAGCCAATAAGCGCCTCTATGCAAAAGGCTCAAAGCTCATTGAACTCGCTACTCTCTAAAAGGAGGATCTATGGATAAAGCCAAACGCTACTTGCTTCAAGCAAAAGAATATCTCTCTCACTTTAAAAAGGTGGAGAAAAAAGGAGGTCCGCCAAAACTAAAAGTCACCAATAAAAAGACAGTCAATATTGCAGTCATAGGGGGAATTTCTTTCCTCCTTTTTGTTGGTTTCTTGGGATCTATTCGTGCTATCACACTATCAAATAAAGTAGGAGCACTACAAGCTCAAGTAGAGGCTACTAAAAAACAAAAGGCCCAGCCAATGGAGTCTAGTAGAAAATATGACTATAAACTCCAGTATTACTTGAATGATTATGTTTATGCTTACTTCACCCTCCCGCAAGAAGGAGATAAACAACAAGCTCAAGTGGAATACTTAAATAGCTTTTACAACTTCATTCCTGATGTAAAAGCTCAAGGTCAAGTTCGAAATCCTAGTGAGCTTCTCTATTCTCAGTTAGTGACTGTAGAAGGGAAGGTTGCGACCTATAAGATCAAATACAAGGAAACTATCCGTCGGGATAATAACACGGAAGAAAAAGAAATTGTGACAGGGTTCAATATTCCATTTGATGAAAAAGATGGGAAATACTATATCTCTGGCCTTCCTTGGTTCTCTGCCATTGAATCCTCACAAGCTGGACACTTTAGCGAAGACGATCATCTCCAACTAACCGCTAATGATCACTTTTCAGATACTCAGCGTAAGAAGGTTGAAAAGTTCCTCAAGGTTTTTTTCACCAACTATACTACTAACCAAGACAACCTTAATCTGATTGCTAAGGATGTGGATATTATAGCCAATACCACCTTCAAAACAATTGATTATACCTATCTAAAAAAAGACGGTCAGAATCTAATCGCCTATGTTCAAGCAACCTTTGAGGTCGGAGGAACCACTCATTCAGAAAACTTCACCTTTACCCTCTCAGAAAAAGAAAAGACCTACTATGTCACAAAACTAGAACACACCATTCCACTAAATTATGCAAATGATAAAGAATAGGAGAACTCTATGAAAACAGACAATCTACGGACCTTCCTCCAAGGCGATGGAATTTGGATTCTGACAGCTTTTGCTGTAATATTAGCTATCAAGGCTTGGCGAAACAGTTCCTGGCTCCAGCTTTTCTACGTCGTTGGTTTCTATGCTATTATTGTTTCGATGGCTAAAGGACCAGAAATCCTAAAAACAGTCGGCTGGGCACTGCGCCTCATTGGAATTGAATCAGGACTTTAAATATGAATGAAGAAAGACTTTATGACTACAGTAAGGGCCTAAATGCTCCTTATTGGATCCAAGAAATTAAGACAAAAAAGGGCACTCGACTATGGTACTTTGCGACACCGATGCAGTTGTCCTTTTTCATTATTTTTATCATCGTCTTTGTGGCCATGTTACTCTTTGGAGGATTTATCTTTGTGCCACTCGCAAAAATCACTCACTCAATTTCTCTCTTGCTCTATTGGTATCTCCCTTACAAATTGGCTAAATTTTATACTGAATACGAGCCTCACGGTAAAAAGATGCACGTCTTTATTGGAGATTACCTGATTTACTTTTGGGACTTTAAGATCAATAAAAAAGCTATCTACCATGAAGATCGGATAGAGCCTGTAGAAGAAATTGTCTTTGAAAAAACAAATCTATAGAAAAGGAGGACCTATGAGTATTACTTTAACCTATCCTATTAGGGAAACACATGAAAATCTAGCTCTCAAAAAAGATCAAACCGTCGTTGCTTATTATCGTATTCCAAACACTCCCATCACGATTACGGATAATGAAAAAAAGGGCAAACACAAAATTACTGTTGCTCAAATGATGAAGAAGCTCCAGAAAAACAAGTTCTTTGAAATATCTCTGATCCCTAAAGACTATCTTTTAGAAGAGAAAATGCGGGACTTTTCAGATGCTCTAGCAGATGACAGCCGAGAACTAGGAGAAAAACTGCTTCTTTACACGGTGGATCGTCTAACAGACGAAATGGAGATCCCTTATCAGTTTGACTGGGTCGTAGGAGTGACCTTGCGCAAACAAAATCATGGAGCTACCGTCAAAGACTTGGCCTATGAGAGCTTCAATGAGTTCTCAGAAAAAATTGCCAAGGGTCTTGGCTATGAATATGAATTAAGTCCCACTTGGTATGAAGACTACAAAAATGATGAATTCACTATTTTTCAAGCCTTCTCTGTCCTTCGGGCAAAACGTCTATCCAATGAAGAACTCTTTTATTACCAGCGGATGCAATACCTCCGCTATATCCCTCACTACAAGAAGGAGGTGCTAGCCAATCGTGCTCAATTCAATATCACAGACACCTTGATCAAAGTCCTAAAAGGTGGCTTTCTTAAGCTAGAAAGCCCTTATGGATCTTCTTTTGTGACGATTCTTCCGGTTGGTAAATTTCCTGTTCAATTCAACGGTTTTCATCTGGGAGAATTTATCCAACGCTTAAACTTTCCCGTTGAGCTACGAATCAAGGCAGAATTCATTGATACCAACAAGATCAAGGGACGAATGGGACGATCGAATACACGTTACAGAAACATCATGGAAGAGGCAGAAAACACCGATACTGTCCAACAAGACGAGATCATTATGGGTTCCATCTCCCTAAAGGACTTAATGAAGAAAGTCGGAAACAAGGAAGATATCATCGAATATGGAGCGTATCTGATTGTCTCTGCTTCTAGTGTGAACCAACTCCGTCAAAGACGACAAGTGGTTTTGAACTACTTTGATGATATGGGAGTCGAAATTAGTGAGGCCTCTCAAGACGGACCCTATCTCTTTCAAGCTCTGCTTTATGGAGAAAATCTCCAAAAGAAAACTCGCACCTGGACACATATGGTCACAGCTCGTGGATTTTCAGAGCTCATGCCCTTCACCAATACCTCTTCTGGAAACCGTATCGGATGGTATATCGGACGAGTAGATAACTGGACAGGGCGTTGGGATAATATTGAGAAAGCTATTGATTCTTCAAAAAACATTGTCCTCTATAATGCGACAGTAGGAAATAAAGAAGATATCGCTGGAAAGATTACCAAGAACCCACACATCATTATTACGGGGGCAACAGGTCAAGGAAAATCCTTCCTTGCACAGATCATTTTCTTAAGCGTGGCTTTACAGAATGTCAAGACACTTTATATTGACCCTAAACGTGAACTCAGAAATCACTACCAAGAAGTGATCAACTCACCTGAATTTGCACATCTCTATCCTGAACGCAAGAGACAGATCGAGAACTTTAACTTTGTAACACTGGACAGCTCGCTTCCATCAAACCACGGAGTCTTAGATCCTATTGTCGTTCTAGATAAAGAACAAGCTGTAGAGGTCGCAAAGAACATGCTTGAGTTTTTACTACAAGCTGTAGATGATGTCACGATGGATCAAAAAACAGCGATCACAGAAGCTATTAATGCGATTGTAGAAAAACGAGTCGCTGGTGAAAAAGTCGGATTTAAACACGTCCTAAAAGTTCTGAGAGATTCTACTTCCTCTGAAATTGCTTCGGTTGGTCGTTATCTGACCTCAATTGTCACAAACTCTATCTTGGAACTAGCCTTTTCAGATGGAACCACTCAAGGACTTAACTACGAGTCACGAGTGACCATCCTAGAGGTCAATAACCTCAAACTACCAAAAGACGATTCCACAAAAATTTCAGATCATGAACGCAATTCTATTGCCCTCATGTTTGCGCTTGGTGCCTTCTGTACCCACTTTGGAGAACGAAATGAAAATGAAGATACCATTGAGTTCTTTGATGAAGCATGGATTCTTATGAAGTCCGCAGAAGGAAAAGCCGTTATCAAAAATATGCGTCGGATTGGACGCTCCAAAAACAATACCTTGGCATTGATTACTCAATCTGTACATGATGCAGAAAATGACGATGATACAACGGGATTTGGGACTATCTTTGCTTTCTATGAAAAGTCTGAAAGAGAAGATATCTTAAAACACGTCAATCTCGAAGTCACTGAAAGCAATCTCGAATGGATTGATAATATGATCTCTGGCCAATGCCTGTACTATGACGTCTATGGCAATCTCAATATGATTTCCGTACACAACATCTTTGAAGATATTGATATGCTTCTAAAACCAATGAAAGCTACGGTATCATCAAGCCTTGAAAATAAATACGCTAGTTAGGAGGTGAATCCATGCAAGAAGCTTTTGACAAACTAAGGGGAGTTGATATTTTCTCTCTCAAGTCCTACATGGAGCCTACTGGGTTCGCTTCCTTTAACGGGGCTTGGGTTCTGATTAATGAGCTTTTCGTCAACTTCTTCTTTTTCATTCTAAACGCAGTGGTGGGCTTCTTTTCTTTGCTGATTCGAATTCTTGAAAAGATTGATCTCTACTCCAACTACAAGAACTATGTATTTAATGGAGCGATGAATATCTGGAAAGGATTTATCGGTTCAAGTTCCGGCGGAGTCGCAAAACAATCACTCGTTTCGATGTTGCTTCTGATTCTGGCATTTTATCTCTTTTACCAGTTTTTCTTTTCAAAAGGAGCTTTTTCAAGGACTCTACTTCATGTTTTTCTGGTACTTATCCTTGGCTTTGGTTATTTTGGAACAATCGCTGGAACATCAGGTGGTCTGTATCTACTAGATACCATTAACCATGTTTCTCAAGATGTCACTAAAAACATCACGAATATCAAGGTAGAGTATGGCAATAATAAATCCATTAAAATTGGCGATTCCATGGCAGATAGCTATATTGCAGAAACTTCTTATAAAGCTTACGTCTTCGTCAATACAGGACAAGAAACTGGAAAATATAAGAATAGCCAAGATGGGAAACAAGAAACTTTTGACGATAGTAAGGTACTAGGAACAGGCGATAAGAATGGAAACTTTAAAGCGGTCAAATCGAAAGATCGCAATAAATATCTGGATAAGCTAGGAAATGGAGCCAATGATGATGGTGAAAAGAACCGTTGGGTTTCTGCTATGCCAGATTTCATCTTTACTCGTATGTTTTATGTGATCTTCAAAATCTGTGAAGCCTTTGTATTAGCTATCCCCGTTATCTTGATTCAGATGTTAAACGTCATTGCTCAGACACTCGTCCTGATGATGATCCTGCTCTTTCCAATTGTACTTCTAATGTCCTTTGTACCAAGAATGCAAGATTTGATTTTTGGAGTTCTGAAAGTCATGTTTGGAGGGCTGCTTTTTCCAGCTATCACGAGTCTATTAACTCTTTTAGTCTTTTATATTGAAAAAATGATCGAAAACATTGTCATTACAGGTTTTGATGGCATCCTTAAAACACTTCCATCCTTGATCATCTTTGGCCTTGTCTTTAAATTACTCATTTCAGTTGTATCAAAAGGACTTGTATACTTCCTTCTATGGAAATACAAAGCTGAACTGATCCAATTCATTCTTGGCTCTAAAGCACGAATGGTTGCGAATGATATTGGAAACAAAGTTGAAAAAGGGGTCACAAAGACCAGAGAGGTGGCTTCACAAGTACCATCGAGAAGTCTTTCATCTGCTCAACATCTTGGGAACTTTGCCTTAGCAGGTGCTGGTTTTGGAGCTGGAATGATGATGAATGCCAAGAGTCACTTCCAAAATGTTGGTTCTTTCTTTACCAATAAGGAATCAGAGCACCAACCTGATGAAGTGCTCCCAACAGAAACACTTGAGGCTCCAACAAGTCAAGATACTCCAGAATCAAACATTCCGAAAACAAAGCAAACGCTAGAAGGGGTTAAACCCGTTGAAGAAAAGACACCAACTCGTTCAATGGAATCCCCAATCACAGTGGAGCCAACACCAAGTTCAAACGAGGAATTCCAAACTCTTAAAGAAGAATGGATTTCTCCATTTAAACAGCTCCGCATTAATAGTATTGAGCACAAATTAGAGGAATATAAAGACCCTCAAGCTATGTACAAAGCTCAAGGATCGAATGCTTTCACTCGTGCTTACAGAAAGACCATGACACGAGATGATAAATTAAGAGCTAATATTGAACGAAGAGACCGATTAACAGAACGCTTAAAACAACTTAGAGGAGAATGATATGAATACCAAAATACGCTCAAGAACTGCTTTTCCAAGAATTCTTGAAGAAACTCTTTATCAAGCCTACCAAGAAGGAAAACGCTCAGTCGATTTCCTTCTTTTATTTCCAGTCACAGAACAAGAGCGAGACCAAATTATCTTACAGGCTAAGTCCTATTCAGTCGTTTTAGATGCAAAATGGCGTTTTGGGACTGTTTTGTTCACTGCTTATATAAGACATTAACTAGAAAGGAGATTCGATGAAAAAACTAAAATGGTTTCTATTAGCTGGTCTCATTCCTCTCTTTCTACCAGTCCTCATTATCATTATTCTTATGGGGGCTGTAGGAGGTGGCGGAACAAATGGCTCACCCCAATCCCAAAATGGAGTGACTTATGCGGATCACTGGTCAGATGGAGATCCCTATACACACAACCTACTGGTTCATCGCTTCGGTATCACAGCAGAGCAATTAGACGGCTTTTTAGATACGTTAGGAATCTCCTATGATAAGAATCGAATTAATGGAAAGAAACTCCTCGAATGGGAAGCTAAATCAAATCTTGATGTCCGTGGAATCGTTGCGATCGCACTAAATGAAAGCTCTCTTGGAACTGCTGGAGTAGCCACCAATCCTGGAGCCAATATGTTTGGTTTTGGAGCCTATGACTCCAATCCAGAATATGCCAATAACTTTAATGATGAAGTCGCAGTTGTCGGATTAACCCAACAAACCATCATTGGAAATAAAAACCAAACCTTCAAAATTCAAGATGATAAGGCTAAAAAGTTTGCGAATGGAACACTCAATCCAGCAACTGATGGTGGAGTCTATTTCACAGATACCACAGGATCGGGAAAAAGACGTGCAGAAACCATGCAAAAACTGGATGCTTTCATTGATGAACATGGAGGAACACCAAAAGCTCCCGAACAAACTACAGGAAAAACTAGAGATGGTGGAGGAGTAACTTCAAATGATATCCCTATTGGTTATAGTTTGACAACAGCTATTGATACCACAGGATATATTACTAGTACCTATCCTTGGGGACAATGTACCTGGTATGTCTTCAACCGTGGAAAACAAGTCGGAGTCAACTTTGATCCATTTATGGGAAATGGTGGTCAATGGATGAATAAGCTAGGTTTCACAACAACCCATACACCAACAGAACACTCTGCACTATCATTTAGCCCTGGCCAAGCTGGAGCTGATCCAATATACGGACATGTTTCATTTGTGGAACAGGTCAAATCAGATGGTTCAATTCTCGTCTCAGAGTGTAATGTTAAAGGATTAGGTATCATTAGTTACCGTACTTTTGACGCAGAAACTGCCAAACAATTTACCTATGTTATTGGACATTAGAAAGGAATAGATATAGATGATTCAAGTTGTAGATAAAAATGATTTAATGGAATTGATTGGATATTCTGAAACACAAGCTAGTAAATTAATACGAAAGGCTAAAAGCCAGCTTGTACAAGAAGGATTTGAATGGTATAAGAATAAACGTATTGGACGTGTACCGATTATTACAGTTGAATCCATTCTTGGTTTTCAAATACAATTAAAAAATGATATAATTGAGGAGAACGTTCAGAGCGCTGTCATGACTGAAGGAGAAAAATAGCATGGCGGTAATAAAACAGGACGATGGACTGTGGCTAGTTGATATTAGTGATGGTAAAAGTTCCTTAACTGGCAAACGTATACGACACCGTAAATCTAATTTTTTAACGAAAAAAGAAGCAGAGGAATATGAGGCTTATTACCGTATCCATAAGTTAAATCAGATACAGAATACAAAAAAACTCACCATTTCCTCTCTTTATGTAATGTTAAAAGAAGAAGATGAGCTTCGTGGAAATAAAAGAGGTACAATAGATACTCAGAACTCATACTATACCCAATATGTATCGCGATTCTTTGAAAATGCTGATATGTCTTCAGTTACCATTCAAGATGTAAAAAAATATCGAGATTGGTTAATTGAACAGCCTAGTGTAAAAGGTGGGACGCTTACACCAACGCATATTAACCAACAAATGATTTTTGTTCATAAGTTGTTTGATATTGCTATTTCGAAAGGATTCAGACAGGATAATCCATGTGATGCTATTCGGAAACTTCCAGAAAAGCATAAAGAAATGTCCTACTATACTCCTGAACAATTCAAGGAGTTTGAGTCCTATTTCGAAGAAAGTGAATATCCTTTTAAACTTTTATATCGTGTACTCATGTTTACGGGAATTCGTATGGGGGAGGCACTTGCCTTAACTTGGAGAGATATTTTTCTTGATGAGGGATATATTAAGATCCGTAAGTCAGCCTATTATCGCAATGGAAAAACACATATTGGATCTGTAAAGACAACTCAATCAAATAGAGAAATCTACATTCATAAAGCTTTTGTGGATGAGTTGAAAACCTGGAAGTCAGTACAAAGTCAGAGGCTGTCTAAGCTCACTGATTCAACAGATGATTTGCAGATTTTCCAATTTTCAGGGGAACCTATGACTGCTCCAAATGTCTCTAACTTTAGAGCATCATTCAAGAAAAGATTGCCAGAAGATTTCAAATTGATCCGAAACCATGATTTTAGGCATTCGCATGTAGCCTTTTTGATAAATCAGGGATTGAGGAGAGGAGAAGGAAAGGATTATATCTTTTTCACACTGATGAAACGGCTAGGACATAGTTCTATCAATACAACAATAAATATCTACTCACATTTGTTCCCATCACAACAAAAAGAAGTCGCTAACGCATTTGACGATTTTTAGAAAAATGGGCAGAAGTGGGCAGTGAAAATTAAGCAATAGGGTCTAAACCCTTGATATGAAAGGAATCTAGAAAACATTATGATGAATATGCAAAATATGATGAAGCAAGCTCAAAAATTGCAAAAGCAAATGGAGCAAAGCCAAGCGGAATTAGCCGCAACTCAATTTGTAGGGAAATCTGCTCAAGACTTGGTTGTTGCAACTCTTACAGGTGATAAGAAGGTCGTCTCCATTGATTTCAATGTTGCAGTGGTCGATCCTGAAGATACAGAAACTCTTTCTGATATGACGGTTCAAGCCATCAATGCTGCCATTGAAGAAATTGATGCTGCAACCAAGAAAAAACTCGGTGCTTTCGCAGGGAAATTGCCATTTTAAGCTAAGGAAGTTTTCATTAACTCAAAAGAGGCTCAGTTTTGAGCCTCTTTCAGATTGAAGACAAAGTCATATTAAAAACTTTCCTTAGGTGAGTACGGACGTCAGCGAACTTCTACGAAGTTCCATGACTAATTATTGAGCCTAAGGTCTCAATAATTCCGAGTGCCTGAAACGTTATTGTTTCAGGCACTTTTCTCACGGCGGAAAGTTTTAGTATTTTCTTTCTTTGAAACACTAACGATATATTTTTAGGTTTATGTCAGCAATTTTATTCTTTTCTTAGTTCAATGACTTGATCGTATCGACTTTCATCATCAATATGGTGAGCGATTTCTAACACCATCATCGGTAGTGAGAAAATCAAGTCTCGAACCATTTGACTATTTTCTACGTCAAGAGCTGCAGTTACCTCATCTGCTAATAAAATATCCTTTTTACGAAGTAGGAAGCGGGCTAGTTCAATCCGGACTCGTTGTCCGCCTGAAATATTTTCTCCGTTATTAGTGATTATAAAATCAAGTCCATCAGTTAGTTCATGGTCGAGTTTGACCTGTCTCAAAACAGTCTCCAATTCTTGATCTGAAAACTCTTGTCCCAAACTAAGATTGTAGCGAACAGTATCATTAAAGAGGAAAGGATGCTGGCTGATAATGCCTACCTGACGAACAAAGTGACTTGTTTTAACTCCATCCCTTGTACGACAAGTAATCGTTCCGGCATCCGGCTTTTCTTCCCCTGTGATCATTCTAAAGAGGGTTGATTTCCCACAGCCACTTGGCCCTTTGATGAGGACTTTTTCGCCTTGTCGAATGGCTAGATTAAGATCGCGAAGAATCTCTCTACCATTATAAGATTTACTTAAATGAGAAATTTCTAGTTCTTCTACTTGAGAGATCGAATGATTGTCCGTTTCACTATCATCTGCTCGATTTAAAATTCCGAAAATCTTTTCTGCCGTTGTTTTGGCTCCTTGTACTTCAACCACATCATACATGATATTTTGGATAGGTCCTACCAGTTGACCAGCAGCAATATACATAGCAACCAGGCTAGCCACTGAAACATGATGCCCCTGCATAGCAAGGAAAAAACCTAATACCAAGGGGAGTACTTGGCTAAGAAAGACCATGAAACCATTACAAAAGAAAACAATATTATGGGTAAAAGCAAACTTTTGAATGGCTCGTTGATAACGAAGGTTGATATTCCAAACGCGTTGAGAATTTTCAGGCAAGGCCTGATTCATCCGCAAGGTTTGAGCCCCTCGAATACTATCAGAGATTTGGTTATGAACGGCGGTTCTTCCCTGAGACATTTCATCCCCTGAATTCTTTAGCTTATTATTCATCAAGAATTGTGGAATGGGACGTAAGATCGTGAAGAAAACAAAGATAGAACCCAATAAAACATTTTGGACAATGATATAGATCGCCGTAATCAGCGCTCCAAATCCCCAACATGAAATAGTCATATAGCGTTCAAAAAAGTTATCTCCTAGAAATTCCATATCCTGTGTCAGCATGGTAATCTTTTCATCTTCACTATATTCCCTGTCTTCCATTAACTTCTGAAAAAGTGCCGTTCGGATATTCATGTGAATTTCACGTCGAAAGACATTATTTGCATGATTACAAAATAACATTAGACTATACAAAGCGAAATAGACAGAAAAACCAAAGAGGGCAAATTTCCAAATAGAAGAATAGGTAAGGTTATTTTGATCTATCGATAATGCTTTGGCAACAACCAAAGGTTGACCTAATGCGAGACCTCCATTTGCCAGTGCTCCTATAATGGTTAGGTACTTTGTTTTTTTATCAAGATATTTAAAGATATTAATCATAAATCTCTCCTAGAAAATAGAACCCTATGGTTGAGAAATATCAGATGTAATCATTAAATCTTATTACATATTATTCTTTGTGATATATTTTACATGCTCATTATACATCTAAAAATAAGTCTGGTCAATGAATATTCAAAAAATTAGAAATGATTAAATCTTTAATAACTAATATTTTAAGTTAAGACTTTGAATATGCTCTACTTGTCTGTCGGATGAAAATTTACTTTAGTCAATCTTTACAGAAATGAAATAAAAAGAACCCCCAAAGAAAGATATGAAAACATCTAACTCTAGGAGTACTGCTCAGTTTTGAGCTTTTTTTATTCATCAAAAAATCCGGATAAGTCCAAGCCTCCGAAGGGGTTGGTGGAGAAGTTCTCTTGCTCTTCAAGGAGGGTGCGGCCTTGATCAAATTCGAGGAATTGTTCGTAGACAAGAGCTGTCATGCGGGCGTCTTCTAAGCTATCGTGTGATTTTCCTGCTACCCCCAAAAATTCTGCAACGGTGTGGAGTTGGAGATTTTTAATGCCGTGGAGGTCAGATGGACGACGTTCGAAAGCCTCGTCAAAGACATCGACAGCGTACTGGTCTTCTAGATCCAGCCCATTTTCAAGCAGGATGGGAAGGTCGCTCTTTTTGGCATTGTATCCGATCAAGGGCCGGTCTCCTACAAAGGCCTTGAATTCACTGAGGACCTGCTCGAGTTGAGGGGCATTTTGGATCTTGTCCTGGGTAATGCCAGTCAGGCCGTTAATAAAGCTTTTTAGGGGCTTATCGGTGTAAACGTAGGAGTCGTAGTGATTGACTTCTTTACCGTTCGTAAAACGTACGGCAGACACCTGGATGATCTGATAGGCGCCTTCGTATTGGTTAAATTCGAGATCAAAGGCGATATAATCTTCTAATGCTTTCATGGGGAATCTCCTGTGGTAGAAAAGAAAAGGGACTGGTAGGATCCAGCCCCGGATTATCGACGGAAAACGCGTGCCCAGAAACCTTTGCTTTCTTGCTCTTGAACTTTTTCGTTGGCTTGTTCGAGTTCAAGTTTCAAGGTATCGCGGTCGTTCATTGCTTGTAAAGTCAATTGTTGTTGTTGGTCCAATTGCTTGTCTTTTTCAGCAATTTGAACGTCTTTCACGCGCAACTGTTCATCTTTCTTAGCGAGTTGCTCGTCTTTGGCTTTGAGTTGCTCGTAGAGACGGACGATTTCAGCATTTTTTTCATCTACCAAAATTTCCATCAATTCGCGTTGCTTCACATCATCGCTGACTGGCTCATCTTCAAAAATAGTTTTTTTGTAGATTTCTTCGAGCTTGATCAAGCCACTACGGGTTACAACGGTAACCCCTTTTTCGTTCTTTTGTGTATCTTCTGGAGCCAGCGCTTTGACACGGTTATTGACCGCCTGGCGGCTGACTCCTAAAATTTCAGCAATTTCGCTGACAGTTTTTTCAATCGCCATAACTTCCTCTAATATCTTTTTCTATGAAATACTCTATTAGATAGTAACATAAGTAGGCTAAGCTGTCAAATGAAGCCGAGTAAGGGCAAGCCTTGAGACCACGATTAGCGGGTCTCTGTCATTTCAGGAAGATGGAGGCTGGATTGTGCTAAATCAATGGTCAGTTGGTAATCGGTTTGATCGCGCACAGTGATTTCAAAGTCCGTTGTGTAAAGGACCAGGCGAAGGGTCGCTCCTTTTTCGAGCTTGTAGATGGTTGGTTGAAGATCAAAGTCAAATTCCATCCACTCGCCTGGCGTCACAGCCTCAACCTCTAAGAGGTCATGACGATTTTGGAGGTTGAGATAACCTTTAGAAATGACTCGTTGGCCAGCTTCTTTGAAAGGCAACTCAGTCAAATTGTCTAGCATATGGTAGCGACCGTTATCCAGCGTACGGACCGATAAGACTGCAGGATAGGGTTGGAGGTATTTCTTGCTTCCAAGCTCTAAGAGTTGGGCTGAAAGCAGGCCTTTATTGGTGCTGGAGTAAAGTCGCAGGTGAAGGCGAGCTTTCCCATTGAGGTGTAGGTCTTCTTCAATTGGAAGATCAATGGTCACCTGTTGCGCCTTATCCTGGTAGAGGTCCGTTAAGAAGGTCGGATAAGCCTTGCCATAGCGCTCGTAATCTTTTGTCTCGTAGCGGTTTTGGATGACTTTTTCGTCGTCTCCCAGGGAGAAGGTCCGCTGATTTGTTTGGTTGCCAAAATCATCCAAGGAAGTCCAACTTTGTTCTCCTGTATTGTCCTGCCAGATGACAGTAGGCAATTCATAGCTTGAATCGTAGCCCAGCAATTTTTTAGAGAGGAGGGCGTTCATGCTTTCGCGGAAGTCAATGGATTGCCAGTTGTTGAGATAGACATGGGCACCATTGTGATAGAAGAGGTGTTTCTTGATGCTTGTTGGAAGAGCCTGGAACATATTAAAGACGTGAAGAGGTTTCACGTTCCAGTCTTGCGAACCATGAGTGAAGACCACCTCAGCCTTCACCTGATCAGCATGTAAGAGATAATTGCGGTCGTGCCAGAATTGATTGTAGTCTCCAGAAGCGCGGTCCAGCTCTTTTTTCACGATGTCTAGATCGGCTTGGTGGGCTGCATTATGGTGCAAATAGTCTCCACCTAGAAGGTTGCGCGAGTAGGTCAATTCGGCAAGGGAATCGAAATCTTCACCTGGATAGCCACCAGGACTTGTCACGAGGCCGTTTTCGCGGTAGTAGTTGTACCAAGAAGAGATCCCAGCCTCTGCAATGATGACTTCAAGACCGTCCACACCTGTGGTCGCAAGGCCGTTAGACATGGTTCCAAGGTAAGAGATCCCGGTGGTTGCGACCTTTCCATTAGACCAATCAGCTTTGACTTGGCGTTTGCGTGTGTGATCTGTAAAGGCCCGGCAACGGCCATTGAGCCAGTCGATAACGTTCTTGTAGGCTTCGATTTGTTGGTAATTTCCATTGGTCATCAAGCCTTGCGAATCTTTTGTCCCCACTCCAGATACGTAGAGATTAGCGTAGCCGCGTGGAAGCAGGTAGTCATTGAGGGTATAGCTGGAGTTGATATGGGTCAGGAGCTCTTCGGCTTCCTCCACCTCTTCAGCTTGACCGACAGGTTCGACTACTGTTAATTGAGGTTCTTCTAGTTGAATGGTATGAGGTTCTTTGACCTCGAGGTCGACATTCATATTATAGAGAGCCTTGTCGCTGGCCTTATCGTTGGTCCCTTGGTGATAAGGACTTGCGGTCATAACAGCTGGAATCTTGCCTTCATAGCGAGGACGGATAATGCTGACCTTGACCAAGTCTGGCAGACCATCTTTGTCGGTATCGACCCGACTTTCCACATAGACGACCTCGCGGATGGCATCATGGCTCGTAAAGGTTGCGAGGCTCTTGCCGTTAAAATAGTGATACTGGTTATCTTCAGGAATCAAGCCATCGCTGACCAACTGATCGATGAGTAAATTTCCTTTTACTGTTCGAGTATTGAGAAGGTGATAGAGGTTTTCTACCAAGTTTCCATACTCAATCGGAAATTGGACTTCTTTCAAGAAGCTATCCGTATCTTCAAAATCAATAAAATAGTGGAAACCGAGCAACTGGAGAGCTACTGTGTAAAAAATGTTCGGAGACCATTCGCAGTCAGATTGGATATACGTTAAAAAGTCTGTTTTAGAATCCACCACTAGGTTAGAGAGGGGATAATCTGTATCTTTATAGGTGAAGTAAACCTTGCGGACAAACCATTCAAACAGTTCTTTTTCTGGGAGGTGGGTGGGAAGGTCAAACCCAATTTCTTTTAGTTCCTTAAGAATGTCTTTTTGGTCAACAGATAGATAGCTATATTGATTGTATTTCATAGACTGCTCCTTTTATCAGTTTCTTTTTTCTTTACTTCTTATATTATACTTGATAAAATAGTATTTGTCTAAAGACCTTTCGTCTATAAGGAGAAGGAATATTGAAAAAAATATCTTTTGAACAAGTTGCAAGAAGACGGACCTTATTGTTTGGGGTTCTTGCCGTCATTTTTGGGATTCTCATTTTTCGAAACGGCGTTGGTTTCACCAAATTTTCCTTGGATCTATTAGCCATTTACTTTTTAGTTGATGGACTAGGAAGCTTTCTTCTTCGCTTTTTGTTACGTAGCAAGTCTATTTCCTATAGCCACTCTATTTGGTTTATTTTTCTTTCACTTGCGTTGATCTGGTTGAATCGACTGAGTAGTCTGCCCGTAAACTTAGTTGTGATTTGTTTAGGGGCATATCAGTTGGGGAGTGCCATTGTCTATGGGATCACATTTTGGCTTTATAAGGCCAATCGGGTAAAAGGAGGCTGGCTCTATTTATGGGATGCGCTTTTAAACGGTGGGCTTGGTCTAGCAACTGTCTTGGAACCTGGTTCAGATGGGCACTTCCAATTTATCCTCTTGGGGGCTTATCTGGTCTTGTTGGGGATTTCTAATATTCGAGATGGTATTTTATTTGACAAAGACCAACAAGGCCAAGAGTTAAAACGTCGCTTTCGTATTAGCCTACCGGTTATCTTTGCAGCCTTTATCCCTGCTAAGGAGTTAAAACGGTTTAACCAGTTTCTTCAAAAAGGGAGCTCGGCGGGACACACAGGCCCTTATCGATTGGTGAAAAAAGAAGAAGAGGCAAGGGAATTAGAAATTTTGGTTCATACTTCTGACAGCAACTTATTTGGAGCGATTGGGCATGTAGATATTTGTTATCAGGGGAAGGTCATTTCTTACGGAAGTTACGATCCCTTTTCAGAGCGTCTATTTGGGACGATTGGGGATGGCGTACTGTTTAAAGTGGATAAGGAACCATACATCGAACTATGTAAAAAAGAGAGTCAAAAGACGCTGTTTGGCTACAGCCTATCCCTTACCGAAGAAGAGAATCAGGCAGTAGAGAAGCGTCTAGCTGAAATTGATCAGTTGTTAGAACCTTGGGATCCACCTAGGAGGTTACTGGAAGACGGTCAGCCGACCTACGCTTACAAATTGAAATATGATTTAGGGGCTGAGCTATATAAATTTACTTCTTCGCGTTTTAAATCTTACTTTGTTCTGTCTACTAATTGCTGCCTGTTAGCAGATTCCATTGTGGGACAGGCAGGAACGGCTGTATTAGATGTGCGTGGAGTGATTGCACCAGGGACCTATCAGGATTACTTAGAATACGAATTTGAAGCTCCAAACGGGCGGGTCCATACACGAACAGTATACTAAAAAAAGAAAGACAGATTTTTATTTTTGAAAAATCTGTCTTTTTTGCACAAGATTTCTTGTAAAAAGCCAGAAAATCTTTTACAATAAAAAGTGCTTGGAGGAAAGTATGACAGCAAATCAGATCGTAAGAGTGATCCCAGTCTTGAAAGTGAATAACCGAAATGTCAATCAACGCTTTTATGAAGAGACATTGGGAATGAAAGTATTAGTGGAAGAAGGAGCTCTCCTATCTTTAGGAGATGCCTCAAAAGTAGAAAAAATCGTCTTAGAAGAGTCACCGAGTATGCGTTCGCGTAAGGTCGAAGGTCCAAAGAAATTGGGTCGCATCGTGGTGAAAGTGGCACAAGCTCAAGAAATTGATTATTTGTTGGCCCGCCAGCCAGAAACAAGCGCCCTTTACCAAGGAGCTAATGGTCGCGCCTTTGAAGTTGTGTCTCCTCAAGGAGATACCATTTTCGTGCATGCTGAAGAAAATCTTGAAAGCCTAGAACCGTTGGAGAAAGCGCCTCTTGTTGACGTGCCAGAAGATTTCAAAGGTTTGACGAGCTTTGATGTGGACTTTCTTGAGGTTAATGTGGCCGATTTTGCTGAGGCTGAGAAGTTCTATAGCAGCTTACCAGATCTTGCCCGCTTTATCCATTTGCAGGAAGCTCAAGGAGAAGATCTCCAAGTGGAGAACAAGGTGACTTGGGATTTGAGCATGATCAAGGTCGAATTGGCATCTTTTGATGTGGAAGTCGTGAAAGAACGCTTGGGAGAAACTGTCGATTTTGTGCACCGTAAGGGAACTTTCTTGATTGCCAAAGATCCAAGTCAGATTGAACTCTGGTTTGAAGCCAATCAAGATCAGGTCCATATTTCTTATGAAGAATAAGAATGGAGTGATGAGCGTGAATGCAATCATCGAAAAAATTACCGAACAAATCCAAGAAGGCATCTATCCAGGTGCCTCTCTTGCGCTTTACCGCAAGGGTCAGTGGAGTGAGCACTATCTGGGACTAGCGGATCCTGAAAAAGGAGAGTCAGTAGTGGCTGACCTGGTCTATGATTTGGCCAGTGTCAGTAAGGTCGTCGGAGTTGCTACCATCTGTGCCTTTTTGTATGCGAAAGGGGAGCTTCCGCTCGATCGCCCCTTTAAAGAGCTTTACCCGTGTTTTGCTCATGAGAAGACAACCATCCGGGAACTCTTGACCCATACGTCAGGACTTGATCCTTTTATCCCCAACCGGGATCAATTGGATGCGAGACAGTTGAAAACAGCCCTTGAAAATTTGCAGTTAAAAGAAGACAAGAGTTTTCATTACACCGACGTCAATTTTCTTCTGCTGGGCTTTTGGTTAGAAGACAGGTTTCACCAGCCCTTGGATCGTTTATTTGAAGAGCTGATCTTTACACCTTGGAAGATGACAGAGACACGGTTTGGACCGGTCGAAAAGGCGGTGCCAACGGTCCGTGGCCTTGCTTCTGGAAGTGTTCATGATCCCAAAGCGAGAGTTCTGGGCCCTCATGCGGGAAGTGCTGGACTTTTTTCAACTGTTGCTGATCTAGAGCGCTTCTTAGAGCATTATCTGAAGGATGATTTTGCCCGTGATTTGTCTCAGAATTTTGCGCGTGAAGAGGGCAAGACCCGGTCTCTCGGCTGGAATCTAGAGGGGGACTGGTTGGATCATACAGGCTATACAGGAACCTTCATCATGTACAATCGAAAGAGGCAGGAAGCTGTGATCTTTTTGTCTAACCGGACCTATGAGAAGGACGAACGGGCCCAATGGATCTTAGACCGCAACTCTTTGATGGACTTGATCAAACAAGAATGTGAGAAATAGAAATGGATGGCTGGGATGACGGATCCCGGCCTTTTCTTGTCTGTCTATAAAAAGGAGCTCTTCTGGGTGATTCATTATTGGACTCCGTCTTAGGTTGGATTTCCTTCAAAAGCATCGCTTTTTTGGCTGATTTATATTAAAATAGTAATGACCTTAATAGAGCGAGATGAATATGAACAAAGAGATAGGCGTCGGAAGGGCGCATAGTAAAATTATCTTAATTGGAGAGCATGCGGTGGTCTATGGTTATCCGGCTATTGCCTTGCCACTCCATCATATCGAAGTGACCTGCCAGATCATCCCGGCAGACAGTCCATGGATTTTGTTTGAAGATGACACCTTGTCCATGGCAGTTTTTGCGTCTCTTGAGCACCTCGGGATTAAAGAGGCCCGGATTCGCTGTCGGATTCAGTCCATGGTACCGGAAAAACGGGGGATGGGATCGTCTGCGGCGGTGAGTATCGCCGCTATTCGTGCAGTTTTTGACTATTATCAAGAGAAGCTGGATGATGAGACCTTAGAAATCCTGGTCAATCGAGCAGAAACCATTGCCCATATGAATCCAAGTGGGCTCGATGCCAAGACTTGTTTGAGCGATCAAGCCATTAAATTCATCCGGAATGTCGGCTTTTACCCGCTGGAGCTGGGTATAAAAGCGAGTTTGGTGATTGCGGATACGGGGATTCACGGCAATACCCGTGAGGCGATTCAAAAGGTGGAAGCCAAAGGGCAGGAAGTTTTATCCCATTTCCATGAGATTGGTCAGTTGACCCAGCAGGTAGAAGAGGCTCTGAAAATGAATGATCTAACGAACCTAGGACAGGCTTTGACTACTTGCCATGAGCACTTGAGAGCCGTAGGTGTCAGCTGTGAAAAAGCAGACCACCTGGTCGCCGTTGCCCTTGAAAATGGGGCCTTAGGGGCTAAAATGAGTGGGGGCGGTCTTGGAGGCTGTGTGATTGCCCTCGTCAAGGATTCTCGTGAAGCAGCAACCATTGCCCATGCATTAGAAAAAGAAGGAGCGCACCATACATGGATCGAAAACCTGTAAAGGCTAAGTCCTATGCCAATATCGCGATTATCAAATACTGGGGAAAAGAAGATGCCAAACAGATGGTCCCTTCGACCAGTTCGATTTCGTTAACCTTAGAGAATATGTATACAGAGACCAGTCTCTCTCCCTTGCCAGCAGATGCGACTGCTCATGAATTTTACATCGATGGGGAATTCCAAAATCCAGCTGAGCAAGCCAAAATTGGAGCTGTGATTGATGGCTTGAAGCCAGCAGATGAAGCGGGATTTGTTCGGGTGGATACCAGCAACAACATGCCAACCGCAGCAGGCTTGTCCTCTAGCTCGAGTGGGCTCTCTGCTCTCGTCAAGGCTTGCAATCAGTACTATGATTTGGGCTTGAGCCAGGAGGAATTAGCTCAAAAAGCCAAGTTTGCTTCGGGTTCTTCTTCACGGTCTTTCTTTGGTCCCTTAGCAGCCTGGGACAAAGAAAGTGGAGAGATTTATAAGGTAAAAACAGACCTAAAACTCGCGATGATCATGCTGGTTCTCAATGACAAGCAAAAGCCCGTTTCCAGCCGCGAAGGGATGAAACGCTGCATGGAGACTTCGACTAATTTCAAAGAATGGATCGAAGAGTCTCGACAAGATTACAAGGACATGCTGGACTATCTAGCTGGCAATGATTTTGAACAGGTCGGTCAGCTGACAGAGCGCAATGCCCTTGCTATGCATGCGACGACTAGGACAGCCACTCCAGCCTTTAGCTACTTGACAGAAGAAAGCCACAAAGCTATGGACTTTGTCCGTGAGCTTCGCGCTGCAGGCCATGCTTGTTACTTTACCATGGATGCAGGGCCAAATGTTAAGGTTCTCTGTTTAGAAGAAGACTTGGATCAGCTGGTGCCTTTATTTGACGCCCGCTATCGGACCATCGTATCTAAGACAAAGGACCCTCAAGATGAAGACTAAGTATCAGGTACAGACTGGAGGCAAGCTCTATTTAGCTGGAGAATACGCGGTGCTAACGCCTGGTTATGGAGCTGTGATTCAGTTTATCCCTATTTATCTGTCAGCTACCATCCAAGAATCTAGAAGCTATCAGCTAGCCTCAGATCTCTTTGGTTACCAGGTGGATTTGACCCCAAATAAGGACTACGCCTTGATTCAAGAGACCATTCAGCTCATGGAAGAGTGGCTGAAAGATCAGGGAATAGCCCCTAAACCTTTTGATCTTCACCTTAGGGGAACATTGGGCGAAGAGGGGAAAAAGTATGGGATTGGTTCCAGCGGAAGTGTGGTCTTGCTCGTGATCAAGGCCATGGCCGCTCTGTATGAATTAGACCTACATCCGGACCTGCTCTTTCGACTAGCAGCAGTGGTCTTGGTGCAAAGAGGGGACAATGGTTCCATGGGCGATTTGGCTTGTATCGCCTTCGAGGACTTGATTTATTACCAATCCTTTGATCGGGCTTGGTTGCATGAAGTCTTGACTTCTCAGCCTCTTTCACAAGTTTTAGACCTGGATTGGGACTACCAGATCCGCTCGATCCAGCCAGCCATCGCTTATGATTTTCTGGTCGGTTGGACCAAGGAACCAGCGATTTCAAGTGATTTGATCCGCCAGGTCAAGGGGGCGATTAATGAAGTCTTTCTCAAAGAAAGTCAGAGCGCAGTGAAAAATCTTGAAAAAGGCCTCCGTGAAGGGAACCAAAAAGAAATTGAGACCAGTATCAAACGCGCCGATCAGAACCTAAAGTCTTTGAACCCTTTGATCTATACCCCAGCTCTAAAAGAGCTGCAAGAAGCGACAGAGGGACTTTCTGCCTGTGCCAAATCCAGTGGTGCTGGAGGAGGCGACTGTGGGATCGCCCTTAGTTTTGACCCAGTTGAGACTCAGATCTTGATAGAGCGCTGGAAGAAAAAGAATATTGAAGTCATTTACCAAGAAAGGATGGGAGATTCGTGAGCGAAAATCGAAAAGACCAGCATATTCGCTATGCTTTGGAGCAAAGCTCCTCCTATAATAGCTTTGATGAGATCGAGCTGATTCACCGATCCCTCCCCCTTGTGGATCTAGCGGAGATTGATTTGACAACCCATTTCGCAGGGCGTGATTGGGAGGTCCCTTTTTATATCAATGCCATGACAGGCGGGAGTAAACGGGCCAAAGAGATCAATCAAAAGTTGGCAGCAGTAGCCGAAGCCTGTGGGATTCTCTTTGTGACTGGCTCTTACAGCGCAGCACTGAAGGATCCGAACGATCAATCGTATGCGGTCAAAAAAGACCATCCTCATCTACTTTTAGCAACCAATATTGGCATCGATAAAGAGCCAGATTTGGGCTTGCGAACAGTGGAAGAGCTACAACCCCTCTTTCTTCAAGTCCATGTGAATCTGATGCAAGAGCTGCTCATGCCCGAAGGGGAGCGGATTTTCCACACTTGGAAAGACCATCTCAAGAGCTATGGGCAGGGCTTTCCTGTACCTGTAGTCCTGAAAGAAGTCGGCTTTGGTATGGATCCTAAAACAGTTCAGGCAGCGCTAGAAGCTGGGATCAAAACCGTCGATATTTCTGGTCGCGGTGGCACTAGCTTTGCCTATATTGAGAATCGTCGTGGTGGCAATCGCGCTTATCTGGATGATTGGGGACAATCAACTGCGCAGTGTCTCTTACAGTTACAGGATCAGATAGATCAGGTTGAGATCCTCGCAAGTGGGGGTATCCGTCATCCTCTTGATATGGTCAAGGCCTTGGTCCTCGGAGCGCGTGGCGTAGGACTTTCCCGCGTTTTTCTTGAGATGGTAGATACTAAGAGCGTTGAAGAAGTGATCGCCCTTGTCCAAGGATGGAAAGAAGACCTCAGATTGCTCCTTTGTGCGCTCGGTTGTCAGAACCTGAAAGAGCTCCGTGAAGTCGACTATCTCCTCTATGGAAAATTGTGGCAAGCGAATCAACAGAGAAAATGAAGAAAAATCATTTTAGAAACTTTCCTTAGGTGAGTACGGACGTCAGCGAACTTCTACGAAGTTCCAT
>OGHM01000285.1_pt1 | contig 28770 bp, 28 predicted proteins | sample 1571531 | NCBI WGS metagenome assembly OGHM01 (sample SAMEA2582031, study PRJEB24529) | metagenome | biome: Human gut stool | place: China | collected 2011 | reverse complement strand
TGAGAGCTGCAAGTTGAATGACATTAATTTTGGCGATTATATAGAAGATATACTCACCCGACTGATGGAGGGGGAGCAAGACTTCATGTCCCTAATCCCATGTAATTATAACTCGAACAAAAAGGTGAGTGCCAAGGCTGCCTAATTGGCAGCTCTGGCAATACCAATAAATAATATGCTTTTTTTTGAAAAATTGTTGGATGTGCTAACTGCTGAAAATCAGTAGTTACGTTCTAACGGTGATTTACTATAGGTGGCACTACTGCGCCTATAGTTGGCATAGTAAGTATCGTTCTACTTGCATATACTTTAATTGAACAATTGAAGTTTAATGCAAAGCAAGTTGACTTACAACGGCAAGAGCAATTTAAGACAACATTTTTTGAATTATTGAAAGAACAAAGAGATATAAAAAACTCTTTGTTTACAAACTATGAAGGTGTTGATATGAAAAAAACAACAAAGATACAAAAAATACCGATAAAGGGACAGAAATTTTTTAGAATGGGTAGCTTCGTTCTAAAGAATCTGTTTGATTCAATGGAATATGGACATTATTGCCACGCATATGATCCTGAAGAAATTGATGATCAACTTGCTTATTGCGATGCTCATTCAGAAAATTATTTTGAGGATTCTAACGGTAATCTATATCGGTTTAGTTTTGAAACAATAAAGACACAATCTAAGTTCTGTTTTCTGAACGATAAGTATAAAATTACTAATGAAGAGTTTGAAGCTTACAAACATTTGAATGTAGAACAGAAAATTGAATTTGTTTATCGACGTTTTTTCAATGTTCATGAAGAATGTGGTAACTATTTTAGGCATTTATACAGAATATTACGTTTTGTGAGTAAGTCAGAAGAAGAGGAATTAAATGATGTAGAGAGTAATGTTGTAAAGCAGCAAATATCCAAAAGATATTTCGAATTAGTCCAATTTGTTCAAGCCCAGATGTCTACAAGAGAATTGTTAATGGTTTTCTATAATAGTTTTTCTTTTCCAAAATTAAGAGATTTACTTATAAAGTATAATCTTTTGGAGAATTTGACGATTGAGAATCTTGTTGATAAGAGACATAATTGTATTTTCGATTATCATCTCAAACACCAGTGATTAGAGGCAAATATCATATGTTATCAATAATTTCAATGTATAATGACTTACAATATAAAAATTAAAGACTCTTCTCAAAAGAAAATTATCGTTGAGGCTTTGAAAACAATGATTCGTAATAGCAATCCTGAGCCTCAAGCAACATATCTTTGTAATCAACTGGATGATGCAAGTTGTATCGCTGATTGTTTAGAGGAGATGTATAAGCAGATAAGGATGCATCACTATGAGGGGCTATAACCCCAGGCGGTCCCATCCCGCACAATATGGCGCAGACCTTTGATGGTCCGCCAACCTTATAGCGTAGCGGTTCCGAGCACCGGAGGGCGGTTACATCCCTAATCCCTATGGTAGGGATTTAGGGCTTGGGTATAGGGTAAGGACCCTCCCGCTGGGGAGGAACAGGTGGGGCAAATATAGTACTAAGGGCGGTTACATCCTCTCGTTCCTGAGGTTTCTGTCCCCTAAGGGGAACCGAAAGGGTCTTAAAGACTATTGAAGGATGATTTTAGAAAAAAGAATATAAAAACACAATATCATGATGAATGATTTTAAGAATATAAAAGTAGCAGTAGCCGGAACAGGCTACGTAGGTCTGAGTATAGCAACCCTGTTATCTCAGCACCATCATGTAACAGCAGTAGATGTAATCCCTGAGAAGGTGGAGAAACTCAACAATAAGATTTCTCCAATCCAGGACGATTACATCGAAAAGTATTTGGCTGAAAAGCCATTGAACCTCGTGGCAACCCTTGACGGCAAATCAGCCTATAAGGATGCAGACTTCGTCGTGATTGCAGCACCAACCAACTACGACCCAGTGAAGAACTACTTCGATACAACCCATGTAGAAGAAGTCATCGACCTGGTTCTGGAGGTAAACCCAGATGCAGTGATGGTCATCAAGAGCACCATCCCTGTAGGTTACACCCGCAACCTCTACTTGAAGTATGCCAAGAAGGGCGTGAAGAAGTTCAACCTTCTCTTCTCTCCAGAGTTCCTTCGTGAGAGTAAGGCACTCTATGATAACCTTTACCCAAGCCGCATCATCGTAGGCTATCCAAAGATTATCGAGCACCCTGAGTTTGAAGAGGAGAATGAGGCAATCAAGTCTGTAACCAATGTCGAGATGTTGAAGGAAGCTGCCAAGACATTTGCTGCTCTGCTCCAGGAAGGTGCCATCAAGGAGAACATCGATACTCTCTTCATGGGCATGAAGGAAGCTGAGGCTGTCAAGCTCTTCGCCAACACCTATCTGGCACTCCGAGTAAGCTATTTCAATGAGTTGGATACATACGCAGAGGTAAAGGGACTCGATACCAAGGCAATCATCGATGGCGTAGGTCTTGACCCACGAATCGGCACCCATTATAACAACCCAAGCTTCGGCTATGGTGGTTATTGCTTGCCAAAGGATACCAAGCAGCTCCTGGCAAACTATGCTGATGTTCCAGAGAATCTGATAGAGGCAATCGTAGAGAGTAATCGTACCCGTAAGGACTATATTGCTGATGCCGTACTCCAGAAGGCTGGCTATTATAACGAGAATAGTTCTTTTGATGCTAGCAAAGAGCACAGCTGCGTGATTGGTGTCTATCGTCTGACCATGAAGTCTAACAGCGACAACTTCCGCCAGTCAGCCATCCAGGGCATCATGAAGCGTATCAAGGCAAAGGGTGCAGAGGTTATTATCTATGAGCCAACCTTGGAAGATGGAAGTACATTCTTTGGTAGCAAGGTTGTAAATGATATGAATGTTTTCAAGAAGCAGAGCCAGGCAATTATCGCCAATCGCTATGATGCTTGTCTGGATGATGTAAAGGACAAGGTATACACTAGAGATATTTTTAGAAGAGATTAAGATTATGGTAAGTTATAATATAGATTTAACTGGTAAGACAATCCTTGTTACAGGTGCTGCCGGATTTATCGGCAGCAATCTTGTAAAGCGTTTGTTTAATGATGTGGAGAACATCAAGGTGATAGGTATTGATAGTATTACAGATTACTATGATGTAAACATCAAGTTTGAACGTCTGAAGGAAATTGAGGCAATGGGTAAAGATTGGACATTTGTTCATGACTCTATTGCCAATAAGGAGGCTATCGAGAAAATCTTCTCTGATAACAAGATTTCTGTGGTTGTAAATCTGGCAGCTCAGGCAGGTGTTCGCTATAGCATCACGAATCCTGATGCTTATATCCAGAGCAACCTCATTGGCTTCTATAATATCCTTGAGGCTTGCCGTCATCACGAGGTAGAGCATTTGGTATATGCAAGTTCTAGCAGTGTGTATGGTAGCAATAAGAAGGTTCCATATTCTACAGATGATAAAGTGGATAACCCCGTAAGTCTATATGCAGCTACCAAGAAGAGCAATGAGCTGATGGCTCATGCGTATTCTAAACTCTATAACATTCCAAGTACGGGCTTGAGATTCTTCACCGTGTATGGTCCTGCAGGTCGCCCTGATATGGCATACTTTGGATTTACTAACAAGCTGGTGAAGGGCGAAACTATCAAGATTTTCAACTATGGTAACTGCAAGCGAGACTTTACTTATGTTGATGATATCGTGGAGGGTATCATGAGAGTGATGCAGCATGCGCCTGAGAAGCAGAATGGCGAGGATGGTTTGCCTATCCCTCCATATAAGGTTTACAATATCGGCAACTCGCATCCTGAGAACCTGCTGGAGTTTGTAAGCATCCTGCAGGAGGAGTTGATTCGTGCTGGAGTGCTGCCTGAAGACTATGACTTTGAGGCACATAAGGAACTTGTACCAATGCAACCAGGCGATGTACCTGTTACTTATGCGGATACAACACCTTTGGAAGAAGATTTTGGTTACAAGCCATCTACTTCTTTGCGTGAGGGATTACGTGCTTTTGCTGAATGGTTTAAAAAATATTATTTGTAAAAAAGTTAAGTAATAAAGGCAGAATTAGATAATGTGTAGATTGCGCAACCACGTCTTTTATTCATAAAATCCGAAGATATGCTGAATCAATCTTCAGAAGGCATATTTTCTCTTATTCATGGAACTATCTGTCCTCTATATATAGTTGAGAAAAGTATCTGAACAGATGAAAAAACAATAGAATGAAGGAATTTTAAATAACAATATTATTCGGTAGGCGAAGCACCACTAGCATTTTTATGAGCTACTTTTCGCTTTTGGTGTGGAGCCTGCCTTTAATTTTAAATTGAATATTTGTAACGTGAGTAATAAAAATAATAACAGAAGGTTAGCTATTAATTCGCTATTTCTTTATTTGAGAATGATTTTTCTCATTTTGGTACAGTTGTATACAGTACCAATAATCCTAAATGCTTTAGGAGTTGAAGATTATGGCATCTATAATGTTGTAGGTGGTATAGTAACAATGTTTTCCTTTATAGGAGGGGCTTTAGCTTCTGGATCTCAACGTTTCTTAGCTTATTCTTTGGGGAATGGGGATGAAGTTAAATTAAAAGAGGTTTTTGATTCGACACAAACGATATATTTAGGATTTGCTATAGTTTTATTGATTTTTTCCGAGTTGTTAGGCATCTGGTTTTTAAACTACAAAATGCAAATTCCTATTGAAAGATTAAACGCTGCAAATTGGGTATATCAATTATCGATACTCTCATTTGTTATAAATTTACTTGCGATTCCTTATAATTCTGCAATAATAGCCCATGAGAAAATGGCAGTATTTGCTTATGTCAGTATTGTTGATGGTATTTTAAAGCTTGTAGCAGCTTTAGTTTTACCATATTTAATAGGAGATCTACTAATTTGGTATGCAGCATTTATATGCGCAATATCTATTATTGTTCGTGTAATCTACCAGTATTATTGTACTCGACAATTTAATGAGTGTAAATCTTATAGGCTTTTATGGAATCAAGAATTGGGAAAAAGACTTCTTGCTTATTCTGGCTGGAATATGATAGGTTCTCTTGCGTTGATAGCTCGAAATCAAGGTTTAAATATTATTGTAAATCTATTTTTTGGACCGCTATTAAACGCTGCTCATTCTTTAGCACAACAAATAGCAGGGGTTATAACCCAATTGGTTAATAATGTCTATCTCGCAACACGTCCACAAATTACGAAATATTATGCACAAGGAAATAATCAAGATATGTGGAATTTGGTCTTTAAAAGTAGCAAGTGGACTTATTTCCTATTAATGATAATTTGCATTCCTGCTATCCTTGAAATGAAGATTGTTTTAAATATTTGGTTAAGCAATGCACCAAAATTTACGGTGGAGATTTCACAGTTGTTAATTATCTCTCTGTTGATAGAAACAACCGTCAACCAAATAATTGGTGCGTTTCAAGCACAGAATAGATTAAGAAAATATCAATTGATTTCAAGCTCAATTTTGATGTTAAATATCCCATTGTCTTATTGTATGCTAAAATTTTGGAATGTTGATCCTTTACTACCATATTTTGTTACCTGTTTATTGTCTTTGATATATGCAATATCAATATTGTATGTAGCACAAAAGGAAATTGCATTAAAAGTTACTTCGTATTTTAAAAGCATTTTGCTAAGGATTATTATTGTAACCACCTTTGCTTTTTCCATTGAATTCTTTTTATATGATATTTTTGAAGAATTCTCTTTCAGAGTTGTTATTACAACATTTGAATCTTTGATAGTGTCTTCGCTATGTATATGGTTCTTGGGAACAGACAGAGCCGAGCGAGATATAATTTTAAATAAAATACGTAATTTTTTAATTAAATAACTTTTTAAAATGAAAGCTCCTAAAATTATTGCTGAAATTGGCTGTAATCACAAAGGTGATATGGCCATAGCTAAAGAGTTAATTATGACAGCTGCAACTTATTGCAAAGTTGACGTTGTCAAGTTTCAGAAACGTTGCAACAAGGAATTGTTGACACCTGAGGAGTATAATGCTCCTCATCCACATCCAGAAAATTCATATGGTCCAACATATGGAGCTCATCGTGAATTTTTGGAGTTTACTTTGGATCAGCACAAGCAGTTGCAAGATTGGTGTAATGAATTTGGAGTTGAATATTCAACTTCAGTGTGGGATTTAACTTCTGCTAAGGAGATTTGTACATTGCATCCTAACCTTATTAAGGTTCCTTCTGCTTGTAATCTTAATAAGCCTCTGTTATCATATTTGTGTGATGAATTTGGAGGTGAGATTCATTTGTCATTTGGAATGACTACTCGAGATGAAGAAGAGCAAATCATTAAGTTCTTTGAAGAAAAAGGTCGTAGTAAAGATCTTGTTATCTATGATTGTACTTCTGGATATCCTGTTCCTTTTGAGGATATATGTTTGTTAGAGTTGTCTCGTCTTCGTGAATTGTATGCTGATCGTGTTAAGGCTATTGGTTTTTCTGGTCATCATTTGGGAATTGCTGTGGATAGTGCAGCCGTAGCCTTAGGTGCAGAGTGGATAGAGCGTCATTATACTCTCGACAGAACTTGGAAGGGTACAGATCATGCTGCTTCCCTAGAGCCTGATGGTGTAAGAAAGTTAGCTCGTGATTGTCGTGCTGTTGCCAAAGCTCTAACATATAAAAAAGAGGATATTCTTGATATCGAAAAAGTACAGCGTAATAAGTTAAAGAAAAATCAAGTTAAATGGTAATGAAGAAAATTGCATTTATCCCCGTACGAGGAGGAAGTAAATCCATTCCTTTGAAAAACATTAAGCCTTTTTGTGGTAAGCCTTTAGTTTGTTGGAATATAGAGGCTTTGGAAAAATGCAATGAGGTTGATGAAGTTGTTGTTGCTACAGATTCTGAAGAAATTTGGAATACTGTAGCCGAACAGGGATATAAGAAAACTGTTTTATATCGTAGATCTGCCGAAAATGCGTGTGATACCGCAACAACTGAGAGTGTTATGTTGGAGTATATAAACTATGCGCATCTATCAAGTGATGATATATTTATGTTGGTTCAAGCAACTTCACCATTGACTGAGGCTAAGCATTTCTCTGAAGCATTGCAAATGTATATGAATGGGAAATATGACTCAATCATAACTTGTGTGCGAAATTATCGTTTCTTTTGGAATGAAGATGGAACAAGTTTGAACTATGATTATATGAATAGACCTCGTCGTCAGAATTTTTCTGGTATGTTAATGGAAAATGGTGCTTTCTATATCAATACAGTTAAGAACATTCTTCAATCAGGTAATAGATTAAGCGGTAAAATTGGCATCTATGAAATGCCAGAATATACTGCTACAGAAATTGATGAACCAGATGATTGGATTATTCTTGAAAATCTGATGAGAAAGTATGTGTTAAATACGCAGAATAAAGATTTTGCTAATGTTAAGTTGTTTTTGACAGATATTGATGGTACTTTAACTGATGGTGGTATGTATTATTCTGAAAATGGTGATGAACTTAAGAAATTTAACACACGTGATGGTATGGGACTTAAATTACTTCAAAAGAAAGGTATAAAAGTTGGTATCATTACTAGTGAAAATAGAGATTTAAATTCTAGACGTGCAGAAAAGTTAAATGTAGATTTCTTTAAACAAGGTGTATGTAATGGTGGTAAACTTCAGGTGGCGAAAAATATCTGTCAAGAGCTACACATTACACTTGATGAAGTTGCTTATATAGGAGATGATATAAATTGTTTTGAGTTGCTGTCTTCTGTTGGATTTGCTGCATGTCCATGTGATGCCTCTAATGAAATTAAAAATATTCCTGGTATACGAATACTCACATTGAAAGGTGGTGGAGGGTGCGTACGAGAATTTTGTAATTTGATTATTAATTAGTTAAATCATGAATCAGTGTATTAGAAGTATAATCACGTATATAATATTTGGGGTAGTTATTATTGTTGGATATTTTATGATAGATGATTTTGAAATTGGTTTGAAATTTCAAGAATTTTTCTATTTAATTATTAATATCCTAATTTGTCATGATATAAAAAAATATAAAGGATCGTATTGTGAACTGATACTTGTCTTTTTATTTTTGTTGTTCTTTTTTGGTGGCGTTAGAATTGTAGCGGATTTATTTGGATTAGGCGTTGAGAATATAAGAACATCAATGTTCTTGGATAAATTAATATCTGAAAAATCTACTTTACGTACGGTTTTTAATGAAAATATAGCTGTTTTAGGCTTAGGTATTGGACAGTTTTCTTACTATGCTTTTTTTTATAAAACTTCTATAATACATAAACCACTTTCTATAAGAATCAACAATTTGACATTTTATGGGTTACTTTTTGTTGGACTTGCTGCTAAAATGTATACAGCGGCATTATTGTTTACTAATCTTGTAACTTATGGTTATCATGCAATGTTTTCTGGAGATGGAGGAGTATCTATACCTATATATTTACGTGCATTACAACTAATACCAATATTCATCATATTATGTAAGGTAGCTGAATCTAAGAAATGGTTATATCTTTTAGGATTTTACCTCCTCTTAGATTTAGCTACAGGACAACGTGGATTTTCTGCTTTAACAGCTATCGCATTTGTTTACTATCTTACTAAATTACAGATTTTAAATTTAAATATTGCGAAGATAACTGTTGCTGTGGTTATTGCTATGGTTGTTTTTATATTCATGTCTAATTTTAGAAATGAAAAAGCCACGACTTTAGATGATGTTGTATTAAACGAGTTCTTATGGGAACAAGGTACTTCTATTAATGTTTTGCAATGTTCAATAGAAGAAGCACACAATTTGGATTATAGTGTTAAAGATCTCTTTGGTAATGTTTATTCTACTTTTTCTAAGTTTGATGATACATACAATACAGAAGGTAAAACAACTCTTGAACAAACGTTACATTATAAGTGTTGGTCTAAATATATATCCTATCATATGGACCCTTCTCGTTACTGGGCCGGCCTTGGAATGGGAGGCAATTATTTAGGGCAGCTTTTTGTTGTAGGCAGAGAGGGCTTTCTTTTTCTTGTGAATTTCTTAATACCGTTTTTCCTTGGTTTTCTCGAAAAGAAAGTGTTCGGCAAGAATCCGATATCTGTTTTCTTCTTTTTCAACGTGTTGTTAGTATTCTTGTATATCCCTAGAGATAATCTTTTTCAATTTTTAACTTCGTCTATAGAACCGGCATTAGTAAGTCTGTTGCTGTACCTATTATTGAAATTAGGTGTAAAAAGAAAAAATAAGTTATGTGTGAAAAGAAAATAAGTAGAGTTTGTATTGTTAATAATGCTTATGTTTTATTCCAGTACTTTTTACTATCTTCCTTAGAAGAGGTTGGTCATACATTTTTCTTTTTTGCTGAAGATATTAATGATAATATTGCTGATAGATTTAAACATGCTCGCTTATGTTTACCCTCTAGCAAAATAAAAGTCTTTTTCTTTCTGATTTGGCTAAAATTTACTTCTGATGTAAAGTGGCCATTTTTGAAAGAATGTGAGTTTTGGGGGCAAGATAATATATTGATAACATCTCCATTGTTAAAAAATAGAAAAATAATTTTACCAGAAGATGGCCTTTTAAATTATAATTTTGTACCAATTAAAAGAAAATTTAAATGGATACGAAGACTGCTTTTTGGTAATTTGCTTTCAGAATGTGGACTTGGCTATTCTAGAAATGTAGATACAATGTACTTAACTGGAATAAAAAAAATACCTCAAAGACTTGAAGAGAAGGTGCATATAGTAGATTATTCTTCTATTTGGAAAAGTTCTTCTCCTGAAAAACAAAAATTTATAATGGAGGTGTTTGGAATCTCTGAGGATATATTTGATATATTTGGAAATAACAGTAAAGTCTTGTTTACGCAACCATTATCTGAAGATAAAATTCTTTCAGAGGATGAAAAAATTGAGATTTACAAGAAAATTGTTAAAATTGTTGGATCAGATTTGATAATCAAAACACATCCTAGAGAAGTCACGAATTATCGGCAAATCTTTCCTGAAAATATTGTTTATGATAAACCTGTTCCGTTAGAATTAATTTCTCTTGTTGGTATTCATTTTGCCGAAGTATATACTCTATTTTCAACAGCTGTATTAAATCTTCCCAATAGTACAAAGATTAATTGGCTAGGTTGTTATGGCAGCAGTAAGTTAAAAAATAAATATGGTACGTCTATTGATATGCCCTAATTATATGTTATTTAATTTTTATCATATATGAATAAAGTTATAATTATCGGTGGTGATCATTATAATGCTTTAGGATTGGCTAGAGTATTTGGGGTTAATTGTATTAAATCCTATGGAATTCTCATCACTCATCAAAAAGATTCCTTTTGCTATGCATCTAAATATTGGGAACAAACCTGGTTTGCTCATGATGAAACAGAGGCATTGCAAATATTGATGAAAGAGTTTTCTGGTGAGCCAGAGAAACCTGTATTGGTTCCTTCTTCTGATGGTGCTGCTATTGCCATTGATGAGAGAGGTGCTGAGCTTGATCAATATTTCTTGCTCCCAGGTTTCCGTTCTGAATATGGAAAGTTAGCTCGACTGATGAATAAATATACTCAGTATAAGTGGGCTGTGGAGAGTGGATTAAAAATTGCTCAATCCCTGATAGTGAACTTTGACGGAACTGAGAAAAAGCAAATTCAATATCAAAAATATCCATGCATTGTAAAGCCGGTAATAAGTGCTGAAGGTGAGAAATCCGATATTAAAAAGTGTAACAGTGAAGCCGATTTGCTTAAATACTTCTCCTCTCTTTCACAAAAAGGTTATCATCGTATATTGGTACAGGAGTTCTTAAAGAAGGATTATGAAGCAGAACTTTTCGGCGCCATATTGCAGAGTACAGATGAGATACCTTATTTGTTATCTAAGCACGTTCGTGAGTGGCCGCCTGTTGGTGGTTCGGTTTCCTATCATGAGTTCATTGATGATGCCATTTTACATAGTAAAGCTAAGGCGTTGCTTTCTAAAATTAGAAATTCTGGCTATGTCGGAAATATTGATATTGAGCTATTCATCATAGGTGATGACATTTATCTTAATGAGGTAAATTTCAGAAATAGTGGTGATGTTTATGCTTGTTTTGCTCCAGCTGTTTTCTATCCGTATTACAGTTATCTTGATATGGTAGGTGCAAAAATAAATGGTTTTAATTTTACTCATATGAAGAAAACCTATGCAATGAATGAAACTACAGATTTTAGACATGCTGTTTATGGTTCGTTATCATATTCAAATTGGATAAAATGTTATCGGGATAGTTCAGACTATGCATTGAGATTTCCTGATGATATGAAGCCTGCTTACAAACGATATTATCATTATTTAAAAGAATTTTTTATTCATAGTAACCAACAAAATAATATGTTATACGAAGACTCTATTGAGACATGTAAGGAATCAAGTCTTAATCATTTCCATAGAAAGAATGATGGGATTCGCTCATTAAAGCGACTTAATAAAAATATCTTGGCATCACGCCGTATATGTACTTTTATAGTATTAGTACTTGCTGTGCTAGGTATGGGTGTCTTAGGAATGTTTCCGGATAACTCATTGGAGATTTTGAGTCCTTTAAATGGATTGGTAATGTGGTTTGCTATCTTTTGCGTACTGTTTTGTTTGATAAATCTTTTCAACAAGGAATATGTACCAGGAAAAAAAGAATTTAGCAACTTTGCATATATCAACCTCTTGTTCACTCTCGGTATGGGAGTGGGTATCATGGTGTATGGCTTTAATGAAGCTGCTTCTCTAAGCAAGTATCCAGAAGTTCATAATCCAATAGGATTGTGTATTAATCACTGGATTGTTATACCCTGGGCATTTTATGTAACTTTTGCTATATTTGAGATTTATGATCAAAAATATAGATTGATTCCTAAATGGCTGAGAGTCTTTAAAATTTATGTTTATGGTTTGCTGATGATGCTTGGTATTGGTACATCATTTGCCCTAGGCGTTATTACAATATCTAACTCTTTTAATCATATTTATGGTATAGATATACCTAGCTATGCACTTGTTGTGCTGCTTGGTTCTTTGGTTACAATTTCTTTGTTACGAGGTGTACACAAGGGTATGCAACAGTTTGCTAAATGGGCAATGATATTGCTGTATGTTTTTATGGCGATCATGATTGTATGTGCCCCTTCGGATACTATATCAACAGGTGCTTCTGCTATAGGTTCTTTCTTTTCAGACTTTATATATAATAATGTGTATGGTGCAAGAAGTGTACAGAAAGATTGGACGGTTTACTATTGGATCTGGTGGATATCCTGGGCTGCATTTACTGCACCTTTTATAGTTACGATTAGTAGAGGTAGAACAATTCGTTCGGTAGTTTTCTATACTGTAATTATTCCTTCTGTTTTGATTACTATATATATGGTAGTAGGAAATTCCATTGGTATGGCTCTCTTGAAATCAGGTAATGATGTTGCAAATCTTCCTTACCTAGCCATTAACAAGTTTATCTTCTTGCCTCCGTTATTTATATTGTTGATGTCACTATTTTATGTAACTTCTGCAGATAGTATGTCTTTCGCCATGGATAATCTTATTTCCACAGGTAGCAAGGTTCCTGTCACGTTTAGGAAAATAATGTGGGTAATGCTTGAAGTCCTTTTTGTCACTGTGCTCCTATTGGCAGGATCTGGTACAACATCTGCGGTTCAAGGATTAAGTTTCTTGTTTGTCCCGCTTATGATACTGATAGCGTTAGTATTTTTGGCTTACTTGCTTATACATTTTATAAAACAGTTTCAAACTAAACAAAGATAATTATGAAAAGATTTTCGTTTGTTCTTTTATTTATAGTGGCTTCTTTAATGGTTAAAGCTCAGATACCATATTTTGCAGGTACTGCTGGAAACGGTAATATTTATGGATATACTTCTGTAAAGTTCCGTCCAGGAATTAATGCTCAGGAGTCTTATACGACATTTCAATATGGATTAGGTGATTATACAGCTTTAGGTGTTGATCTATATACTGCAAAGGATTGTGCATATTGGGGAGCTTTAGTTCGTTTTGGAAAGAATTTCAGTCCTTATTTGGGTGTTGGAATGCAGATAACACCATCTTTTAATATGAATGATAATTTTAAATTTAGTTATGCAACAGCTGCACTTTATTTAAATGGTCAGATTACAAATGATGGAAAATTATTTTGGTGCTCTAATACATGGTGGGGAATTAATGATGGTGCAGAAAATACAATCTCTAATTGGGAATATCTAGGTTATTCGATCTCTCTGCCTCGTGAACAGAGCATTACCCCGATGGTAGGGTGTATTCATGATTGGAAATTTAAAGATGATGTAGACCTTGCATTGGGTGCTTATTATAGTATCAAAAAATGTAATTTTTATATTTGGGGAAATGACTTTTTCAAAGACAATCCTCGAATTGTTATTGGTGTGGATTTTAAGTTATCAACAAAATAATAATATAGGCTATGATTGACAAAAATCACGAAGTATTTAAACATAAACATATATGTTTGGTTGAAGATCACTATAACCCTTTAGGTATAGTTAGAAGTTTAGGTGAAGAAGGTATAAAGCCGATTGTCCTTTTGTGTGGGGCAAACAATCACCTTGTTGAGAAGAGTAAATATATTGGTGAAATTCACTACTTTAATTCGGTAGAGGATGGCTACAAGTACATGATTAAAAACTATGGCAATGAAGTTTTGAAACCATTTATTTACAATGGAAGTGATGATATAACCCTTTTCTTAGATAAGCATTACGATCATTTAAAAGACCGTTTTTACTTTACTAATGGTGGTGGTACGATACAGAAGTACCTTCAGAAGTACGATATTACCAAATTAGCAGAAGAATGTGGCCTTGGAATACCAAAGGAAGAGTTGTTGAATGTTGGAGAATTGCCAACTACATTAAAGTATCCTGTATTTACAAAGGCTGTAACTTCTTCTAATGGTGGAGCTTGGAAAGATCAGGCTTTTATTTGCGAATCTGAATCAGAACTGAAAGATGCTTATAATAAAATAAAGGCGGATAAGATTCTTGTACAGGAGTTTATTCGCAAGAAAAATGAATTATGTATTGATGGTATCAGTATAAATGGAGGTGAACAGGTATTTATGCCTTATGGTTGTCATTACTATCGATTCCCAAAAGATAGCTATGGAAACTATATGTATTTCTTCCCATTTAAAGATAAAGAGCTTACTGATAAGATAATTAAGGTGATTAGAGGTGCTAACTTTACTGGTATTTTCTGCATTGAATTCCTCGTGGGCCATGATGACGAACTCTACTTCCTCGAAGTAAATTTCAGAAATTCAGGTTGGAGTTATGCTTTCACTGCTGGAGGTTTTAATCTTCCAGTGAGATGGGCTATGTCAACTCTGAATGATAAGATATATTTAGATGGTTTTCAATATTTGGAAAAATATGATGTCAAGCAGGAACTTGCAGATTTCAAGACTCATATTTTGATTCAAAAAGATGTGTCATTAGGAAAATGGATTAAGGAAAATAAAAAATGTAAATGTTTCCTTATCTATAATAAGAATGATAAGAAACCTTTTTATTCAATGCTTTTGCATAAATTACCTTTTTTAAAGTGATGGCAAATAAGTATTTAATTCGATTGGATGATGCATGTCCTACAATGGATAAAGCAAAATGGCAAAGGATGGAGGATATCCTTTGCCGTTTTGGGGTTCGTCCTTTGGTGGGAATTATCCCTAATAATAAAGATCCTGAGACTTCACCTGATCCTGAAGATAGTTTTTTCTGGGAGAAGGCTCATAAATGGGAAAATGCTGGTTGGGCTATAGCTCTCCATGGATATAATCATGTTTGTACATCTAGTGATGGTATGAACGGTTTGAATCCTATGTGGCAACGTTCTGAATTTGCAGGCTTACCATTAGATTTACAAAAAGAAAAAATAAGAAATGGCATATTAATATTCAAGTCTCATGGTTTTAACCCTAAGTATTTCTTTGCTCCTAGTCATACCTATGACAAGAATACGTTGGAGGCTCTTCGATTAGAGTCTGATATTCGTATTATAAGTGATACTATAGCAACGAAACCCTATAAACAGGATGATTTTGTTATTATTCCTCAGTTGGGAGGACATTGCGCAGAGATGAGGATACCAGGAATTTGGACCTTTTGCTTGCATCCTACAGCAATGAATGATTCACAGTTTAAGGCTGTAGAACAATTCTTGGAGAAGCATAAGGATGAATTTATTTCATTTTCTGATTTAGAGCTAAATAAGTTGCATAAGAAAAGCATTATTAGCAAATTACTATCTTTTACGTATTTTGTTATACGTAAATTGAAAGGCTTAAAATAAAGAATCATGAATATACTCCATGTAATTACTTCTTTAAAAATTGGTGGCGCTCAGCGACTACTTTCTGATTTGATTCCATTACAGGCAAAAACAGATCATGTTACGCTGTTGGTGTATGAAAGAGTCCATAATGAGTTTGAAAGGAAGATAGAGGAGGCGGGTGTGCATATTGTTTCTATGGAAGAACATAACTTTCATAATCCGTTAGTTGTGTTTAGAATGCGTAAGTTTTTCCGTAACTATGATATTGTCCACGCTCACCTCTTTCCTACTATCTATTGGGCGTCTCTCGCTTGCCGAGGATTGAAGGTTAAGTTGGTTTATACAGAACATTCAACTTCTAATTCCAGAAGAGAAAAATGGTATTTCCGACCTATAGAGCAATTTATGTATTCTAGATATGATAGAATAATATCTATCAGTCTGCAAACTCAAAATAATCTGACTAGTTGGTTGCATTCACATGACAATAGGTTTGTTGTCGTAAATAATGGAGTTGATACGAAGTACTTTTCTTCTATAAAGAAATCTGTTGTTCCAAAATCGCTTATCATGGTTAGCCGTTTTGCATCGTCTAAAGACCAGGAAACAGTGATTCGAGCAATGCGGAATATTGACTCCGGTAGTATATTGAGATTTGTAGGCGATGGTGAGAACCTTGAACATTGTAAGCTGTTAGCAAAGGAATGTGGAGTTGATAATAGTGTTGAGTTCCTCGGTGCCCGTTCTGATGTGGCTGAATTGATAGCTGAATCTTATATCGGTGTTCAGTCTTCCAACTGGGAAGGTTTCGGTTTAACAGCAGTGGAACTTATGTCTTGTGGAAAACCTGTTGTTGCTTCCGATGTGGATGGATTAAAGCAGGTTGTTGAAGGTGCAGGACTTATTTTTTCAAAAGGAAATCCTAAAGAACTTGCTGATAAAATTAACCTTCTTCTTGAGAATAAGAAACAATATGCTTATATATCGGAGCAATGTAGTAAGCGGGCATCTGAATATGATATTCAACGGATGTCTGATAAATATATAGGAATCTACAAAGAAATATTAAAGTTATGAATAAACGATTAATTAGAAATTACATTCGGTTCGCTAAATCTTTAGTATTTAGCTTTTTATATCTTCCTCATTTGGTGATATATCGATGCGGGGGGGGGTAAAAATGTAATAGATTCTGATATAAAACAGTTTGAAGAGCAAATAGGTTTTAAGCTTTGTCGTGTTTTTCAATTGCTTTATCATCTGCATACTAATTCTTATTTTAGAACCTTGTTTTATCATCGTATAGGTGTAGTTTGGGGATTATTAATAGGATGGTATAGACCAGGAAATAAGTATTTTCAAATAAGTGCTACTACTAGGATAGGGGAAGGTATGTGGATAGCTCATCCTTATAGTACTATTATAAATGCTGATTCGATAGGTAAAAACTTTAGGTGTATTCACCTTACGACGATTGGAGCTAAGAGTGAAGGAAGACCGACGATTGGTGATAATGTTTCTTTAGGAGCAAATGTTACTGTTATTGGTAATATTCATATTGGCAATAATGTTACTATAGGTGCCGGAAGTGTTGTTGTAAAGGATATTCCTGACAACTGTATAGCTGTTGGAAATCCGGCTAAGGTAGTAAAATATGTTACTTTTTAATGAGGCTTCTTGTAAAAACCTAGAAATTCTTGCTTATGTAGTTTTGATGGTTTGGTAAGAAAACGCTGGTTTTGATTAGAATGAATAAAAGGGCATTATATCTTATGTTTATGCATATTATATAGTTGGTGATTTGTAATTATATGGTATTTAAGTGTAATTAGTTAATTAATTATTAATATTAGTTTTTATGGAAAGAAAAAAAATTCTTTTTTTGGCAAATCATTTTATAACATTATATTCTTTTCGAAAAGAAATGATTAATGAAATGCTAAAGCAGGGACATGAAATTTACTTGTCTTTACCCAAAAGTGAAGAGAATAAGTATTTTAAAGGACTTGGTTGTAAAATTATAGAAACAAACATTGATAGACGTGGAGTTAATCCCATTAAGGATGTTCGTCTTATTCTTTTTTATAAAAAAATATTTAAAAAGGTAAATCCTGATATAATATTTAGTTTTACAATAAAACCTAATATTTATGGAACATTGGCTAGTAATGGAAGATATAGACAAGTATGTAATATTACAGGAACTGGAGCTACTTTTCTAAAGAAAAGTATAGTGAGTACGATCTGTGAATTTTTGTATAAATGTAGTATAAAAAAATGCTATAAGGTGTTTTTTCAAAATCGTGGTGATAGAGATTTTTTCATAAAAGAAAAAATGATAAAGGATAATTTTGCAATGCTTCCTGGATCAGGTTGCAATCTTATTCAGCATTCTTTTGTAGAACTTCCTGCGGAAGAGGAAATTAGTTTTATTTTTATTGGTAGGGTTATGCGTCTTAAAGGTATTGATGAATTTTTGTTAGCTGCCAATATTGTAAAAAGAAAATATCCAAATACAAAATTCTATATTGCTGGCTGGAATGAGCAACCTGAATATATGAAAAAAGTTGAAGAGGCTCAAAAACTTGGTTTTGTCGAATATGTTGGATTTCGTAAGGATATTGATAAATGGATTGAAAAATGTCATTGTACGATTCTTCCTTCTCATGGAGGTGAAGGAGTACCCAATGTTTTGTTAGAATCAGCAGCAACAGGTAGAATTTGTATCGGTTCAAGTATAAATGGTACTATGGATGTGATCGATGACGAAAAGACAGGATATCTATTCAAAACAGGTAATGCAAAAGATTTAGCACGTAAAATTGAAAAATTTATTTTGCTTTCGCCTAAAGAAAAAGCAGCTATGGCTAAAGCTGGTAGAGAAAAAATTGAACGAGAATTTGATAGAAGAATTGTCATAGATGCTTATCTGAAAGAAGTTTGTAATTGTTAATTCAACCTCATGGATAAATTTGGGCTTTTTATATTTGGAATAATACATAGTGACTAATTTTCCTTGTTTTTAAAAGCTTTAGTTAACGTTGTTAATACTTTAAATAGGATGATATATATAACTATTTTCGTTCTGCTTCTTATCGCAGAACTTGTCTATTTCCGAATTGCGGATAAGTGTAATATCATTGATAAGCCAAATGAAAGATCATCTCACACTTCTATCGTGTTGAGAGGTGGTGGCATCATCTTCCTGATAGGGGCTTGGGTATGGAGTGGATTCTTCGGATTTCCTTATCCTTGGTTTCTGGTTGGTTTGACATTGATTGCAGGTGTCAGCTTTGTGGATGATATTCGCTCGCTGCCTGATAGTGTGAGATTGGTGGCGCAGTTTGCATCTGCGGCCTTGGCTTTCTATCAACTTGATATCTTGCATTGGTCGATGTGGTGGGTGGTTGTTCTTGCGCTTATCGTATATGTGGGTGCTACGAATGTCATCAACTTCATGGATGGTATCAATGGTATCACGGCTGGTTATTCGCTGGCGGTATTGGTACCTCTGGCATTGGTGAATATGAATGAGAAGTATATGGAGCAGAGTTTGGTTGTCTCTACCATCCTCGCATCATTGGTATTCTGTATCTTTAACTTCCGACCAAAGGGTAAGGCGAAGTGTTTTGCCGGTGATGTGGGATCTATCGGCATCGCCTTTATCATGTTGTTCCTCCTGGGCAACGTCATCATCAAGACTCAGGATGTTACCTGGCTTATCTTCCTGTTGGTATATGGTGTGGATGGCTGTCTGACGATTGTTCATCGCATTATGTTGCATGAAAATTTGGGTGAGGCTCATCGCAAGCATGCTTACCAGTTGATGGCAAATGAGTTGAAGATAGGTCACGTGAAGGTGTCTTCCTTGTATATGGTTATGCAGTTGGTGATTTCATTGGGATTTATCTATCTGTGTCCTGATAATGTTGCGTGCCACTGGATGTATCTTGTTGGCGCATTGCTTGTGTTGTCACTCACTTATGTACTTTTCAAGAAGAAGTATTATCATCTTCACGAGGAGTATCTTGCTTCTCTTAAGAATTAAGTATCATGAATACATTGGAAATAAACAAAGATTTCTTGGATTCTCTTTTTGCCAAGGCAAAGGAGAATCCTCGCTTGCGCCAGAACTATGATCTTCGTACGAGTGCAGAGGATCAAAGCCAGAGAATGCTCAATGCTCTGCTGCCTGGTACTGAAGTGGCGATACATCGCCATCCAAACTCATCAGAGAGTGTCATCTGCCTTTGTGGTAGAATGGATGAAGTGATATACGAGGAGGTGGTATCGTATCAACAGGATGGTGAGGATACCATAAGAAAGGTCTCTTATCAAGAGATTGAGAGAATTCATCTTAATCCGAAGAATGGGGTGTATGCATGCCAAGTGCCTAAAGGGGCATGGCATACGGTAGAGGTATATGAACCTAGCGTCATCTTTGAAGCGAAAGATGGGGCGTATGGGGAGGATGGCAGCGAGGCTGCTAGGGCTTAAAGGGATTCTTTAAGAAATCTTCTTTCGAAAACCTACCCGTCCTTCCTTACCCTTAAGGAAGGCTCCACCTTTCTCACCAAGCCTCTCTTTCCTCAGGAACGAGAGGATGTAACCGCCCTCCGGTGCTCGGAACCGCTACGCTATAAGGTTGGCGGACCATCAAAGGTCTGCGCCATGATTATGCGGGATGGGACCGCCTGGTAAAAGGTGGTTGGATTCGCATAGTTTTCTGGGTTCTACAATGGTACAATTTCAAGTTGTGAAAAAGATAAATAATTATGTTATATGTCTCGAATATGATAACATGATTAAAACTATAGTCATATGAAAAAGAATAAAGATGGTACAATCAGTATGGATTTAGATGAAGCTAGGGGAACTTGCTTTCTTTGCGAACAACCTGGTTATTTAATCACTGAGCATGAATTCTATATTTTAAGTCATGACGATTCTGCTACGGTAGCAAAATTAGGTGATACGTTTTGGAAAATGTTCCTAGGTTTTTGCTTACAACTCTTGGTTTCTTTTATTTTGGTAACTTGGAAGAATGATATTACATATAATAGGATGGATCTCTTTCAGTTGATTTCTATGATACTTTGTATACTTATTTATTTAGGTTGCAAGGGATATATTGAACTTAAGGGTACTCAACGAACACGTATTATAAACAAAATAGAAAAAATATTCCAATATAATGATGCAGGGAAATAAAATGATTCCTTCTTTTGAACCTTATAATAAAATCATAGTTGGTTCGAATGAAGTAAATTGTAAGTATCTCTTTAGGTTTTCTAGTTTTATTCCGATTATTATTGGAAAAACTACCAAGGGACCCACAATTTGGCTAAATGCGATAAATGGGGATGAAATTATTCCCATTATTGTTAATAATGTTTCTTTATCAAAGAATATTCTTTTAAAATTTAGTAGTGATTTGCCGCAGATAGAGATTTACATGAAAAATTCTGTAACAGGAATAAATAATTTGATATTGAAAGCTACATATACCAACCAGATTTTTATTATCCAAAGCATGGATTTGCGATTTTTGGGTATTGATGTACAGTCTTTTGAAGATAGTTTAGTTATTGGAAAAAATCGCATAATGGGTAATGTTGTTGTTGGGGCAGAAACTTTTATAGGGGGTAAATAGAGGGCTATATTCGAGCAATATTATTTCCCTTTTCCTCTCCCTCTCTGAAGTTCTTTGGTGCTCAGAATCGTCATGCTGTAAGGTTTGTGGGGCATCCAAAGTTCACCAGACTGGTTGTGCGAGTGAGGCTGACTATAAAACTATGTCTAAGCAGATTCGAAAATTTATATAATAGGCTAATTATGTATACATTTTTAAATAATATGTTCAAAGTGCTCAAAGTGGCAGCCAATAATGAGCAACAGAAAGATTTGGCGGCTTTGGCGATATGTGTGAATAATTTGGATGCTATTGCTGCCCTACAAAGACTCCGTCAGTATTGCGTGAATATAGGTGACTTGAAACATGCTGAAGAAATTCAGCAAGAGATTGTCAGATGCCAAAATGAAATTTCACAAGAGGTTTTGGAAAAGGTATTGAGAAGCAGGAATAATACATAGGCATAAGTGATAATAATGCTGTATCTATACTGTAGCCATAATCTTGTTTTATAAGATAGTTGAAACGTCCGTATATTGTTTTTTTTCTGAAAACTTGTAGATTCTTTCTGATTTTCTTTGTGGTTTCTAGGAAAAAATGTACCTTTGGTGGCAATAAATATAAAATGTAAAAATATGGAAGGATATACAGATAAGCCAGAGATGCTATTTGTTCTCAGAATGAATGCAGAAGGGAATGATGTTTTCATAGAAGAATATGAACTTTCAAAGTTTCCTAAGTTGGAGGAATGGTTTAATAAACCCAAAGGAAATTTCGATTATAATGCGATATTTGAGGAAATGGAACTCGTGGGACAATGTCTAGGAGCAGAAAGAATCGTCAGCTACAATAGAAGAAAGTTTGTTTTAGAGCTTGAGCAAAAGGATATGAAACAGAGCTTGAAAGATTATACGGAAAGTGTATTGAAAGTTGAAAAGGCTTTGGAAAACATAGGAGTGGAAGATTTCAAGCATGCTAAGAGTATGGAGAAATTAAATTGGTGTAGTTTCTCTGATTTGTTCTATATATATGACAAGCCATTCTTAAAACTTGAATACCGCTTAGGGCATTGTTTTAGATCTGATTCTGGCATAGTGGGATATAATATACCTTGTTGGAAGATGGAATTCCTACATCGAGGTGGTCTGTATGTACATAAGGGAAATGATTTGCTGGAAGGAGAGAAAACGTTTGATGAATGGATGCAAGTGATAGCTCAGATTCCTGAAGATACCGATATAAAAAAGGAAAAAATATGTGAACTGATTCATAATATATATAGTTTGGATATTCAAATAACAGATATCCTGTATGATTCTGCCTCAGAATGCTTTGTCTTGAAGGAGAAAGTAGAGCAGAATATGCTGAAGGGCATTAAGCCTGAAAGGGCAGTGGAGCCTGATAAAATAGCTAAATATACCACATTAGATACGCTTGTTGCTGTATTGCAGTCGGGAAAGATACGTATGAATAGTATCGTGTCGATGAATGACAAAACGGAGACTGGTTTCTTGGAGGAATACATTAGAAACTACAAGGAAGACTTTGATGAAGAATGTGATAAGTATCTGTTTGCTGATAAGGAATTCATAACTTCTTTTACTACACGTATTGACGATCTTGATATGTGGAGGTTATATGGTGACAATGCCCGTGGTGTATGTATGGTGTTTGAACGTATAAACAAGGACTGTGATGAACTTTATAAGATTAGTTATATCGAAGAAAAGTCAGATGGTCTAGAGAAAATTGAAAAATTACAAGATGCATTAAAGGATAATTCTATCAGATTTCGTATGAACCTCTTGAAGAAATACCAGCATTTCTTGAAACTATCAGATTATTCTTCTGAGAGTGAATGTCGATTGATGGTAAATAGTGAGAAAACTGACGGATGGTTTATTAATCGTGATAATGGTATTTTGACACCTTACATTGAGAAGAAGTTAGTGAGAGAAGGCAAGGAAGATAATTTATATCCATTCCGTTTAAGTGGAATTATTCTTGGACCTGCTTCCCAGGAAAAAACGGCTAATATGATGCAGGTTGTATATATGGCAACTCAATGCCGGTATTCGCTATCTGTGCAATTGAGTAAAATAACGAGTTATAGGTGACAACAAAATTAAGGAAGAATCCGTAGAGGAAATCCGAGTAAGTTAATATATCCACATGCAATCACTAGCTTTTATGCGACTGCAGAGAATCTGATTATTAATATTAAGTTAGAATATATACTATGGTTATACTTAACAGGTTGCCTTTTAGAGATACGCTTGATCTGGCGACAATGATTGAATATGATACGAAGAAAGACATTCAAGAACATGCCAAGTTGATAAACGTGAGTATGCCTTCTTCCTACCGAAAAGGAGAGATGGCACAAGGACTTGCTACATTGTTTCAGCATGATCCGTTCTATACAATCAACCAATTGCCGATGGATGAGCAGAAGTTGATAGCTCAACTTATCAATTTGAAGTTTGACGAGTATGTAGAAGTACCGAGAAATGACAGGAACCTTCTGATGCTGCAGAAGGTTCACTTGGTGGTGACGTATGAGGAAGATGATACATGGAAACTCTTTATGCCAGATAGTATAAGAACTGTATTAAAAGATACTACGGAAAGTCAGATAGGTGATATACCTGGTATGATGGAATACCGAAAAGTGTTGGAGAGTTTGACGGAATGTAATATCAAGTTACAGGAAGTGATGGATAGAGAGACTGGCAAAATGCCAATGTCGCAAGCTTCTAAGATGATTCTGAGCCGGTTGGAAAAGCAATATATAGAAAAACGTGAGGAGCTACGCAAAATCCAAGCGAAATATTCATGGGCTTCGGATGAGAAGAATCCTGTGCAGCAGAGCGTAGCTGATGCCTTAATGTATATTGGATTTATGAAATTGGTGTAATGAAAGAGAAATATATCATATCTAGTATAAATTTATGAATTCAGAGAGTAAAAGTAAGTTCAACCTTCGGTCGTCTGAACATCCGGAATCGTTTCTTCCTAGTGATGAAGCTCGGATGTTTGATTTTGTGAATTCCCTTCATGGAACAGAGGGGAATATCTGTTTCATAAAATTTTCAGTGGCTTCCCAAGGAGAGCTCCACCTCGACCCAAGCCTTCCTCCTCAGAAGAAAGAATGTAACCGCCCTCCGGTGCTCGGAACCGCTTCGCTCTAAGGTTGGCGAGGCATCAAAGCCCTGCACCCAATTGTGCGGGATGGGACCGCATGGGGAATAGCAGTTTATAGTTTACTGTTAATAGTTCACTGTTGATTTTGTAGTAATTTGCTGATAACTTATAGATTTCTTGTGATATTCTTGGTGGTTTAAAGAAAAAAGCGTATCTTTGGCGGTAGAATGTTGAACTAGAATTAATAGGAGGTTAGAATTATGTATACAACTGGTAATACAACAAATTCAGTTCTTTCTTTGTCTCCTGAACTCATGAAAGAGTTGGCGGAGTATGCTGTTAAAGAACATCGTGCTGGTCGTTGCTTGACCCAAGAACAAGTGGAAAAATCTGTGATGGAGACTATGGGATGGAGTTCTCCCTCTTGTCACGAACAGGAGGTTGTTGTTTCTGATTGTTTTATTCAGATGGCTGATGCAGAATTAGATAGAATGTGGAATGAAGGAACATTTAATGAAGAACGTATCGAAAGCTTCCGGCATCTCCATGAACGTACTCCATACAAATTAAAAAAGAAATAATTATGGAAGGAATGTATATTGTTTTGGGTGGTGTTGGCATCGTTGCCTGCTGTCTTTACCTTTGGTCTGCTTTTACGAAAAGCGGTAAGAAGTGGATTGAGAGTCTTTAGGGCTTTTCACCGTTGCTCGGAACCGCTGCGCTATAAGGTTGTCGGACCATCAAAGGTCTACGCCATGTTGTGCGGTCTGGGACCGCCTGGGGAATAGCAGTTTATAGTTTACTGTTAATAGTTCACTGTTGATTTTGTAGTAATTGGCTGATAACTTATAGATTTCTTGTGATTTTCTTGGTGGTTTCAAGAAAAAAGCGTAATTTTGGCAGCATCTAACATAAAATACAAAGGTATGGAAGAAAATAGATATAAAATAACAGAAGATAATGCTGCGGCTGGTATGGTTGCTGAGCCAACTCCAGTCGTAAGGCCTCCTTTGTCTGTTCAGGAAATGAGACATTGTCTTATGGATGCAATATATTCTTCTAAGGATATTGATAAATTATACACTTGCTTAGTTATTCTTAATGGTAAGCCGGTAAAAGAATATCGTAGTAAGTATCGTACTAAGACGGATGCAGAACTTTCCGCAGAGTTGTCACAATTCCCATCTTGGGATGAAATGGAACATCCTGATTTGTCGAATATTGATTATCGACAATATAAGCATAAGAAGTCGCCAAGAACAATTAAAGCAATATCAAAATGGCTGTAACTAGAGTGCTCGTTACTTTGATTATGTTGTTGATGAAATTATCAAGAATGTAATTGGTGGAAAAGATGAATAATTGATATGTAATGGTGGAATTTTCTCTGTTTATGATAAATAATAGGAGATAAGATTATGGCATTAGCTATTTCCTGAAGGTGCACAAGAAGCAATCCGTCGTATGATGGAACGCTTAAAAAATGTTAAGATTAAACTTCCTCTTTAATACCTAATATCTGAGAAACACAAAAGAATAAGACTTTAGATTTTTAATTATATACGATAAGATGGGTTGAGCTTTGAATAAAAGCTCGGCTCATCTTGTTGGCTATTGTCTTCTCATGTAATTTCTTTTGATGAAGAAAATCAAGCTGTTTGATTATCAGCAGAGGATGCTGGAGGATATCATCAACGTGCTGACCACCGCTTCTACCAGTACATTCTATAATGAGAATGGGAAGAAGGAGAAGGTAGGCAGTTCGGTGATGGTGCAGATGCCGACAGGTACGGGAAAGACCTATGTGATGGCGGCTGTGGTGAAATGGTTTCTTGATAACCATGACACGGGCGAAGTGTGGATTGTGGCGCACCGCCGTGAATTGGTGGAGCAGATGCAGCAGACGCTCGACAGATTCTGCCTGGACTATGGGGAGAAGGAAATGGAGCTGAAAGCGAAAGTAAGGATAAGAGTGCTCTCCATTCAATGGTTGAACAGACATGTCGAAGAACTGGAAGGGGCGGAGTGTACGCCAGGACTCATCGTTGTGGATGAGGCGCACCACGCCATAGCAACCTCCTATCAAGACCTGTTTGACAGGAATAGAAAAGCCTTGAAACTCGGTATGACGGCAACTCCATGCCGCATGAACAAGAAATCCTTCAGCAAGCTGTTTGGGATGTTGCTGAAATCTCCTTGTACCAACGACTTCATCCTGCGTGGGTATCTGGCACCTTACGACTACGTGGTGATCGGCAAGTACTCCAACGATCAGATGACCGTAAACCTGCTGAAAGGACGAGGCAGCGATGGCGACTATGCCATCAAGGAGATGGACGAGAAACTGAACATTCCGCAGACCATCCAACGCCTCTACGACAGCGTGAAGAAATACGCTGACGGCAAGAAGGGTATCGTATATGCCATTGACATCGACCATGCCCAGGCTATAGCCGCCTGTTACAATGCCCTCGGACTGAAAAGCGTGGCACTGGACAGTAAGACGCCTGCCAAGAAACGCCAGGAAATGGTGGAGGCTTTCAGGCGCAGCGAGATAGACTGTCTGGTGAACGTGAACCTCTTCGACGAGGGTTTTGACTGTCCTGACGTAGAGTTTATCCAAATGGCCCGTCCTACGCTGTCGCTAGCCAAGTATCTGCAGATGGTGGGGCGCGGGTTGCGCATCAACCATGAGAACAAGGATAAGGTGTGCATGATCATCGACAACGTAGGTAACTACCGCAAGTTCGGCTTGCCTGACAAGCCTCGTAACTGGGAGAGTATGTTTGCTGGCTTGAGGGCTGGCAAGGGTATCATTCCAACCTATGTGAAGAAGATTCAGAACATCATTGCCGTGAATGATGAGATGGTAACGGTGAAGAAGGCGAATACGGCAAGGAAGAAAATGACAGCCAAACAACTGAAGGAATATCTGAAGAATGTAGAACCTTTCCAGCAGGATGGCAGATGGGGACTGAGGGTGATGAACGACATCATAGTGAAACCCATTTACGCGCATATCTCTAACTTCCGAGGTGATTATGCCCAATGCAGAATAGGCATACAGAAATGTTTGTATGGACTATTGGACAGGAGGGGCAATATTATCCTGCCTCCGGAATATAAATACATATACGGGTGGAATGAACATGCGGTTGAAGTTAAAGGTAACGATGGTTACAGCAGGACCATAGAATTGTAGTGACCAGGTATAAAAGGTACAAAATCGTTCAAAAAGGAGTACTTTTCATCATTTTGATAGCTATATGGGCTTTAGGGTTTGGTAATTTCTGGAAAATGTTGTAATTTTGCAGCATCATCTTATAATTGTCAACTAACAAATTAAAAAATAATGAAGAAGAAATTATCAACAGTACTCCTGGCTTTGGCTACTTTCATGCCAATGACAGCACAGAATTTAGTAAAGGGTGATTATGGTTATCTCTATTGTCACATGAGTGATAAGGGAGAGTGGACCGCGTATGCAGTATCTCGTGATGGCTACAACTATCAGGACATTAATGATGGTAAACCTATCTTCGATCCTGCAGAGCATGCGCGTATCGAAGGGGGAACCCGCGATGCCTATATCACCCGTACCCATAATGGAAAGGGATATATAATGGTGACCACGGATATGTGTGTGGCAAAAAGCCATAAGTGGGATAACTATGGTATTGATCTCTTGAAGAGTGATGATCTCATTCACTGGACCAGTGTAACTTTCGATTATCGTAAGGGTATGCAGAATTTCTGCGATGCAGCTACCGCTCAGTCTCCTTACAAGGATTGGAGTACCATCAACCGTGTCTGGGCTCCTCAGATTTTCTGGGATCCTGACTATCGTTGGCAAAATGGTGAGAAGGGTGGATACATGATCTATTATTCTATGCTTAATCGTGCGGAGGAAAAATATGATCGGATGTATTATAGCTATGCAGACAAGTCTTTCACCAAGATTACTACCCCAAAGCTTCTCTTCGATTGGGGATATGCTACCATTGATGCTGACATCAACTTCTTGAAGAGCGATGGTCTTTACCACATGCTTATCAAGAAGGAAGGTGGAAAACCTGGTATCTATACTGCTACCAGCAAGCACTTGAACCACGGATGGGGCGAACCGGTAGAGAACGACTACGTAAGTTTCGAAGGCAAGAAGAATTGCGAAGGTAGCTCTGCCTTCCAGTTGATGGGCGATGATACCTGGCGTGTAGCTTATATCCAGTATAGCGATCATCCTAAGCACTACCGTATCTGTAAGGCAGATAAGTATCTCCGCAATTTCTCAGATCCTGTTGATATCAAGGGCGTAACGGGTCCTCAGCATGGTAGCTTTATGCGAATTACCAAGAAAGAGTATCAGCGACTCCTGAAATGGGACAAGGAATTGAAGGCAAGTCATTGATAGATAAAATAACTTCCCCCGCTGCTCTTGCAATATATGTGCCTATATATAATAAGGAGAAAGATCTGTTTTAGAGCTTTGTTATGTTTACGAATGTTAAATTCGAAAGAAAAGTGCAACTTTCTTCTCGAAAAATTTGGTGGAATGAAAAATAGTTAGTACTTTTGCACTCGCTTTTGAGAAAT
>OGHM01000282.1_pt1 | contig 29012 bp, 20 predicted proteins | sample 1571531 | NCBI WGS metagenome assembly OGHM01 (sample SAMEA2582031, study PRJEB24529) | metagenome | biome: Human gut stool | place: China | collected 2011 | reverse complement strand
CATTTCGGGCGCTGTGGCTGCGGTTCAGTGCCTTGTGCTTGTCGGCATTGCTAATCCGTGGCTCAACATCCTTGCGCAGACATCTGTGTGCTTCGCGCTCTATTATGTGGCAAACCGCTTCCTGAACTCAACAATTCAGCGCGAAGTGCTGGGCTATGCCCTTGGACGTTTCCGCAAAAAGAAGGAAGGTCGTAAGGGGTAGAAATTGGAAATTTTGTGATTTTTCACGTGTGACTCCTTGGAATTTTGTGATAAAATAGGCCACAATGGCTGGAATTTTGTGATTTTTCGCATATATTTGCTTGGAATTTTGTGATTTAACGCTATCTTTGCAAAAGAAAAATGTGTTGATTATGAGATTAATGCGGAGAAAAATAGACGACTTTCTCAAAGAATGGAAGGAAAACGAGGATCGATTGCCTCTTATCGTCAAAGGAGCGCGGCAGATTGGCAAGACGGCATCCATCATGCAATTTGCAAATGACAACTATAGGAATGTGGTTGCCATCAATTTTGTTTTACAGCAGAAATTCAAGTCGATATTTGATGACGGCTATGATGTGGACAGTGTTGTGCGCAACATCACGCTTATCAACCCCAATATAGAATTAGAACCGGGCAACACGATTTTCTTTTTCGATGAGATGCAGGACTGCCCTGTTTGCGCCACAAGTCTTAAGGCATTCAAAATAGATGGTAGGTATGACGTGGTCTGCTCCGGCTCGCTTATGGGCATTAATTATCAGGAAATAGAGTCGAACAGTGTGGGCTACAAAGAGGATTATACAATGCATTCCATGGATTTTGAGGAGTTTCTGTGGGCAAAAGGTTATGATTCCGCGTTTGTAGAGCGACTGTTCGAAAAGATGGTGTCAGTCACACCGTTGTCGAGCTTGGAGATGGATGTGTTGGGAGGGTTGTTTCGCGACTATATGATTGTCGGCGGAATGCCGGCGGTGGTCAGTTTGTTTGTAAAGAAGGGCAATTTCAGCGGCACGCTCAAGATGCAACGGCAACTTCTTCTCGACTATGAGGAGGACATAACGAAGTATGCGCAAGGTCTTGACAAGGGTAAGATAAAGAATGTCTACAACCACATTTCTGTGTTCTTGGGGCAAGACAATAAGAAATTTCAGATCAGCAAGATTGCCCATGGTGCCAGAAGCCGGGAATATGTCGGCACGGTGGAATGGCTTAGTGATGCCGGAATAGTCAATGTGTGCCATTGTCTTGCGCATATCTCCCTGCCGCTTAAGGGCAACTACGATCCGAAATCATATAAGCTCTATTACAAGGATACGGGTTTGCTTGTTGCCTCGCTCGACGAGGAGTCGCAGGAGGATATGCGGGTGAATAAGAATTATGGCACTTACAAGGGTGCTGTTTATGAAAACGTTGTAGGTGATATGTTGGCGAAGCAAGGCTATGATTTGTATTTCTATCGTAATGAAAAATCAACGTTAGAGATGGACTTTTTCATACGCGACATTCAAACATTGATACCCATAGAGGTGAAGGCATCGGACAATGCAACCAAATCGTTGTCAAAGTTGACGGCTAATGACGGCAAATATCCGGATATCCGTTACGGCATTAAATTATGCAATAAGAATATTGGATTTAATGGCAGGTTCTATACTTTCCCATATTTTCTTGCGTTTCTGCTCAAGCGGTTTGTAAGTGAAAAATAGGGGAGGGGTGAGTCTCTTTATCAGTAATATAAGCAAAAACAACACAGCGGCACCGGATGGCGTCGCTGTGTTGTTTTGTCTGTTTGTTGAAACGCTTACAAACGGCGTTTTTCAGGCGGATAGTCGATTGAATAGTGCAATCCGCGCGACTCGTGGCGTTCCTTTGCCTGTCGCATAATCAAGTAGCCCACGTTGATGAGGTTGCGCAGCTCGCAGATTTCACGCGACGCCTTGCTCTGCTTGAACAGACGCTCGGTCTCCTCGTATAGGATGTCGAGGCGGTTCCATGCACGGTCGAGTCGCAGGTTGGAGCGCACGATGCCCACGTAGGTGCTCATGATTTGGTTCACCTCCTTGAGGCTCTGTGTGATCAGCACCATCTCCTCGTTGTGCTGCGTGCCCTCGTCGTTCCATTCCGGCACGTCTTCGCGCAGCGAGTAGTGGGCAATGTTTGCCATCGAATGCTTTGCCGCCGCGTCGGCGTAGACCACGGCTTCAATCAGAGAGTTGGAAGCCAGTCGGTTGCCTCCGTGAAGGCCTGTGCATGAGCATTCACCCACGGCATACAGGCGTTGGATTGAAGAGCATCCGTTGAGGTCCACCTTGATGCCTCCGCACAGATAGTGTGCAGCCGGCGCCACAGGGATATAGTCTTTCGTAATGTCGATGCCGAGGCTCAGACACTTGGCGTAAATGTTTGGGAAGTGGTGTTTCGTTTCTTCCGGGTCTTTGTGGGTCACGTCGAGCCACACATGGTCGTCGCCTCGCATCTTCATCTCGTTGTCGATGGCTCGCGCCACGATGTCGCGTGGAGCGAGCGACAGGCGCGGGTCGTATTTCTGCATGAATTCCTTTCCGTCCATTGTGCGCAGCACGGCGCCGTAGCCACGCATAGCCTCAGTGATGAGGAACGAAGGACGGTCGCCCGGATGGTATAGTGCAGTTGGGTGGAACTGAATGAATTCCATATCCTTCACAGTGCCTTTTGCGCGGTACACCATTGCGATGCCGTCGCCGGTTGCCACCATCGGGTTTGTTGTCGTGGTGTAGACCTGACCGATGCCTCCGGTTGCCATCACTGTCACTTTCGACAGGAAAGTCTCCACTTTTCCGGTTTCGGGGTTGAGGATATATGCTCCGTAGCAAGTGATGTCGGGAGTGCGTCGCGTCACGATTTTCCCAAGGTGATGCTGGGTTATGATTTCAACGGCGAAGAAATTTTCAAACACGTCGATGTTGGGGTGACTTTTGAGGGCGCGCACGAGACTCTGCTGGATTTCGGCGCCGGTGTTGTCGGCGTGGTGCAGGATGCGGAACTCCGAGTGTCCGCCCTCGCGGTGCAGGTCGAACTCACCGTCTTCCTTGCGGTCGAAATCAACGCCCCACTTGAGCAGTTGGTTGATTTGTTCGGGAGCGCCTTTCACCACCTTCTCCACGGCAGCGCGGTCACTGAGCCAGTCGCCGGCAATCATAGTGTCTTCTATGTGCTTGTCGAAGTTGTCGACTTTGAGATTTGTCACTGAAGCCACACCGCCTTGTGCATAAAAAGTGTTGGCCTCTTCTATGTCCGATTTGCAGATTAGCGCCACACGGCCTGTCTCTGCCACTTTCAGCGCGAAACTCATTCCCGCTATTCCGGACCCGATTACGAGATAGTCATATTTACGAACCATGACAAAATGATTTTTTATCAGCGCAAAAGTACGCAAAAACCGACTATACTACAAAAAAATTTCAGAGCTTTTGTCGCTATTTTATCGGCAGCTCGATGCGGAACGTGGTTCCGGCGCCGATTTCCGACCACTTGACGAAGATGCGTCCGCCGTGATATTCCTCAATTATACGCTTCGCCAGCGTCAGACCGAGTCCCCATCCGCGCTTCTTGGTGGTGAATCCGGGGCTGAACACCGTCTTGAAGTTTTTTCGGGCAATGCCTTTTCCGGTGTCGGTCACTTCGATGAATGCCGTGCGGTGGTCGTAGCCGGCGGTCACGTTGAGACTTCCCTTGCCCTGCATGGCGTCGACAGCGTTCTTGCACAGGTTTTCAATCACCCATGCGAACAGCGGACGGCAGAGCATCACGTTGCGGTCGTCGTCGGGGAGGTTGACCGACAGTGCCACACTCGTGGAGATGCGTGCGCGCATATAGTCAAGTCCCTGCCTTACCGACTCGCACACGGGCTCCAGCTTCATTTCCGGCTTGGAGCCGATTTTCGAGAATCGGTCGGCAATCATCGACAGCCGGTTCACGTCTTTGTCCATATCCTCGACAATCTCTTTGTCAACGCCCGATGCCTCGAGCATCTGCACCCATGCCATTAGCGATGAAATCGGTGTGCCGAGCTGGTGGGCGGTTTCTTTCGACAGTCCGACCCACACTTTGTTCTGCTCAGCCTTTTTTGTCGACATCACGGCGAGGTATACGATAATCACGAAGATTATCATCACGGCAATCTGGATGCGCGGCAGGTAGGACATGCTTGTGAGCAGCGTGGAGTCCTCATAGTAGATGTGTTGCGTTGTGGCGCCGTCGATTTTGATTGGGATATGGTTGTTTGTTTTTTTCAGAGCCTTGAGCCGTTTGGCGAGAAACGCGCGGTTGGCGTCCGACAACAGGTCGGGCGTCAGCGAGTCGACGGGTTCGGGCATCTTGAAGTTGCGCGACATCAGGATGTTGTCGTTGTCGTCGACAAGCAGCACCGGGATGTTGTTGTTGTTTTTTATGATGCTCAGATAGAAGTCGATGTCGGACGACTGAGCCGATGTCAGCGCCTTTGTGGCGTTGGCCCAAATCTCCATACGCTCGCGTTCCTGGTCGGCAAGGTCGTCGACCAAGTTGTTGGAAATGTGGAGGAAGAAAGCCACAAGCACCAGCGACACCGCCAGAAACACCGTCTTCCAGATCCGTCTGTTGTCATAGATGTTAGCCATACTGTCTGCAAACTTAGTGCATTTGTCGCTCAAAAACAAATTGTGACAGGGTTGTTATTGGATAATCGCGTCAGAAAGCGTAACTTTACGCTGAACTTTAAAACGCGAATCGACTATGAACGACAAGATACAGATTTTCTGTGAGAACACAGGCAAATATATGGATGTCAAAGGCGGAGAGACACTGCTCGACGTGTACAACCGCATAAAGGATGAAATCAGCGTGAAGCCGATATGCGCCCACGTCAACCACAAGACCGAGGGCCTCAACTATCCGCTTTTTATGCCGAAGATGGTGAACTTCATCGACGAGGGCAATCCGTCGGGACAGCGCATGTATGTGCGTTCACTCTGCATGGTGCTCGCCAAGGCAGTCCACGACCTGTATCCTGCCGCCAGTCTGTGCATAGAGCATTCCATCGCCGGCGGATACTATGCCACTATCGACCGGCAGACTGCCGACGCCGCTACTGTCGCTGCCGTGAAGCGTCGCATGGAGGAAATCATTGCCGCCGACATTCCGTTTGTCAGAAGCACTAAGCTTACGACCGATGTCATCAAGCTGTTTCGCAACGCCGGAATGACCGACAAGGTGACGCTGCTTGAAACTGCCGCCGACCTTTACACCACATATTACAGCCTTGAAGGGTTTGTAGACAGTTACTATGGCGACCTTGTGCCGTCGACATCCTATGTCGGGGTGTTCGACCTTGTGCCCTACGAGAGCGGACTGCTCCTGCTGCCGCCCGACTTTGACGGCGACCGCACGAAGCCTGCGGGGATTAATCCGCAGCCAAAACTGTTCAAGGCATTTACCGACTATATAAAGCTCAACAAGACGGTGGGAGTGGGCAGCGTGGGCATGCTCAACAAAGCCGTCGCCGACAAGAGCAACGTGGGCATGCTGATTGCCGTGGCAGAGACCATCCACGACAAGAAAATTGGAGCCATCGCCGACCAGATCACCGAACGTTTCCGACAGGGAGGCGCGCGCGTGGTGCTGGTGGCAGGACCGTCGTCGTCGGGCAAAACGACCACAACCAAACGCCTGTCCATCCATCTGCTTGCCAATCTGGTGCGTCCGCAGATGATTTCACTCGACAATTATTTCGTAGACCGTGAGCACACGCCGCGCGACGAGAACGGCGACTATGACTATGAGTCGCTCTACGCTCTCGACATCGAACAGTTCAACAAAGACCTGACCGACCTTATCGCCGGAAAGGAGGTGGCGATGCCGTCGTATGACTTCACCACAGGCAAACGCACATACAAAGGCAACAAGCTCCGTCTCGACGACAACTCGATACTGCTGATGGAAGGCATCCACGGACTTAATCCAGAGCTGACGGCAAGCATCCCCGACGAGATGAAGTATAAGGTGTATGTGTCTGCGCTCACAACGCTCAACATCGACAATCATAACTGGGTGCCGACAACCGACAACCGACTGCTGCGCCGCATTGTGCGCGACTTCAAGTATCGCGGCACGTCGGCGCTCGACACCATCCGCCGTTGGCCGAGCGTGCGCCGTGGCGAAGGAAAATGGATATTCCCGTATCAGGAGAACGCCGATGCAATGTTTAACTCATCGCTGATATTCGAGCTTGGCGTCATGAAGGACTTTGCCGAGCCGATATTGAAGCAGGTGCCGCACAACGTGCCGGAATATGCCGAGGCATACCGTCTGCTCAGTTTCCTCAGCTACTTCAACGCCATCCCCAACCGTCAAATCCCAGCCACAAGCCTTTTGCGCGAGTTCCTTGGCGGCAGCAGCTTCAAATATTAGAAAAAATCTTGGAAAAACGGACAAAAACAATGTGAAAACGCTTGGAAAAACGACAAGACGATGCTTAAACGAAAGATTGACAGACGTTTAAGAGATTTTTTCAAGACGTCAAGAAACGCCTTGCTTATCAGTGGTGCGCGACAGATAGGAAAAACCTTTTCGATTCGTGAGTATGGCAAGGAGTATAAGCATTTTGTCGAGATAAATTTTGTCGACAATCCCGAAGCAGCAGAGATGTTTGGCAAAGGTTTGTCGGCGCACGGGTTCAACTCATACTACAACAACAAGAAACGGGGTGAATTGGATTTTGTAGTAGAGATGCAAGGCGGTGTGTTGCCGATAGAAGTGAGGTCGGGAAAAGACTATGCGCAGCATCGGGCATTGAACAATGTCCTTGCCTGTGCGTATTATGACATTCCGTATGCGCTTGTGCTGAACAATGACAATCTGCGTGTTGACGGGCGTGTTGTCTATGCCCCGATTTATATGACAATGTTTCTGGAGCACGACAATGATGCGCCTGAGTTTTATAAAATTGATTTGACTGGGTTGGGATAGACCAGGTAAATATTTGAGTATAATAAAAAACGACTGTTTTTATGAAAAAATTTTGTTTGGGTTTCCTGGTTTGCTATCTTTGCATTGCAGACAGAAAAACTGTCATGTGACATATCGATAACTGTGAAGCGTTATGCTTATCTCTAAGTCGGGAACGTAGGAAATTCAAGACTTTTCAGAGGGAAAGCGTAATGGCTTCCCACGCAATAGCGTGGGCTGCCGTTGCTGTATCTTCTGAATAAGGTTTTTCCTACGACCTCCGACTTAGATGCATGGCATAAGCAGCGCCACGCTTCGCGTTTTTTTAATACCAAAAAGAAGGAGCCATAGGGGCGTGTGGTGGCTCGGATTATAAAAGATGGATTACAAACTTAAAGCGCGTTTTTTGAGCCTTTATTCTATGATATTGGCAGATGGCATAATTGATGCGCGGGAGATGGAGACTCTTTATAGAATAGGGAGGGAAGAGTATGGAATTTCCCAAAAAGAAATAGACTTGGCCATTAAAGAAAGCGGAACTCCATTTCATTGCCCAGAAGATTTGCCAGGCAAAATTAGTTTTTTATATCAAATGTCGGAGATTGCGCTTGCCGATAATCAACTTGATAATTCTGAGCGTTCGTTGATTTGTAAATATGCGAAAAGAATGGGATTTATTGAAGAGAATATCAATGATATTGTAGATTATCTTTTGCAGCAAGCAAAGGCGCATGTCCCAATCTCAGACGTAATCGACAACATAATGAAGGAGGAATAATTATGCATAGGCTTAAAAAACTGTTTAGTTTGGGTGTCCCTGATGTGAAAAGAGTTGATGGGGCAACAAATTTTGAGGGCATCAAGGAGGCGAGACAACAGGGTGAAACGTATATTAATTATGGCAGGCGACTGTGCGGTATTGTCAATGCAAGTGTTGCGGCGTTGCCACCATTTCTACAACGCATATATAGTCAGGAAAGGCATTCGCAGATTGTTGACGAGGCTAAGCAGCGACAAATGAGGTTGCAGGTAGAGAAAGAGATTGCAGATATTGATATTAAAATCTCCCAAGAAAACAATAATCTTGACTTGCAGAATAAGAAGATTGAAGATGTGAGAATGGAAATAGAAGATGTCAAGCGTAATATCGTAGGTCTGAAGCAAAAGGATAATGAGTTGAATAGGAGTGCGAACATTAAGATGATTCTAGGAATTGTAATTCTAGTACCATTGACCATATATCTTTTTACATTCTATAGTTCAACTTTTTATTCGGCCTTTTTTAAGGATTTTGGGACAGCGGAAAATATAGGAGTGAAAGCAGCGATGTTTGACCCTCAGGCTTTGAGCAAAGCCATGTCTGAAGGCATAATGGAGTTGTTGTTTGTGCTTAGCGCTCCAATTATTTTTTTAGGGCTTGGCTATAGTCTGCATATTTTCACTCAGCAGAAAAAAAGATCGAAATATGTTAAAATAGTATTTATTGTTCTTGTCACATTGCTTTTCGATTGCATTCTTGCCTATTTGATAGGCAAAAGTATATATGATTACGATAAACTGAACACGCTAGCGGATATGCCTAACTACTCAATTTATATGGCCGTTTGCGATGCAAATACGTGGGCTGTAATTTTTTGTGGATTTATAGTATATATTATCTGGGGTGTTGTCTTTGATATGGCATATACTGGATTTGAAGATAGAAAATCAACCAAACGGGAGGTGGAAGCTTGTAACATCAAGATGGATTCATTTAAGGAAAAACTCGCACAATTGCAACAGGGGTTGACTGACATTAAGAATAAACTCGCTCAACTTAATGGCGATAGAAATAACAGACAGAGCTCGTTGAACAATAATATTTTTGTGGATTTGTCGCCAATAAAAGTAGCATTCAGCGATTTCTTTTCTGGTTGGATGACGGTTATGCCTGCGCTTGGAAAGGGGGTTGCTCAGCAAGAAGAAGCAAAAAATGTGTATCAAACAACATTTGAAAATTTATTTAATGTGACATCAATAAAAGAAAGTGAGGAAAAATGAAAATGAAAGGAATAATACAATCGGCTATGTCTGCCATTATTGTTGCGATGGTAATGTTTGGGTGTAGTTCGGAGAAGCAAGTCAAATCAAAGAAAGATCTATCGCTTCCATTGAATATCACGATTTATTTGGATTTGTCTGATAGACTTGTGCGAGACCTAACTCCGTCGCAAAGAGAACGGGATTTGGCAATTGTTGAACATTTTACAAAGTTGTTTCAGGATTCGTGCCAGAGTACGGGTATTTTAAAATCAAAGCATAGGCTTAAGGTGTTGTTTTATCCAGCTCCGGAAAATACAGAAATAAACACTCTTGCATCGGCTTTGGTGATTGATATGAAAAATCTGCAGGCAAAAGATAAAAGAGTTGAACTTCAGAAAATGCCAAGCGTTTTTAAAAATAGCTTGGCACAAATTTATGATGAAACGTTGAATGCTAAAAAATGGCTTGGAAGTGATATCTGGGGATTCTTCAGCAATAAGAAAGTTGACGATTTATGCATTAAAAAAGGATATAGAAATGTCCTCGTTATTTTGACAGATGGATATTTGTATTATGAATTAAACAAACAGCAAAGTCAAGATGCTTATTCTTATATTACGTCAAAAACATTACTAAAACAGAATTCTTCAATGATTGTTAAAAGAAAAGGATTGCAGGGATTGGAGGTGCTTATGCTTGAAACCAATCCGTATAGCCCAAAAGAGCATGATCGGTTGCAATCGGTTCTTGAAAATTGGTTTGAGGGCATGGAAATTGGGCGTTTTGTCGTTTCTGAAACTGATTTGTCCAGCAATACGGAGACTGTTATAGATAACTTTTTAAATGGTGATAAATGAAATACATAATATCGTTTGTGTGAAGTGGTCTTGTTGTGTTGTTCTTACGACAAGTCAGAAAGAGCGAATTCTGAGATAGTGTATGTTTGTTCAGGAGCGTCTGCCAAACGATATCACAAGTCTGAGAATTGCCGAGGTCTCCTCAATTGCGGTGGAATCATTGAGGAAATGTCAGTTTCAGAGGCAGAGAGCAAAGGTAAAACACAATGTGGGATTTGCTATTAAATATAGTTGGAGTCGAAAAGATGTTGTCTTTAGGGATGGCGAGTCTTTTCGGCTCTTGCTTTCTGACGAGTGTCTAATCCGGCTCAGTAGATTTTGAGTAGGTAAGATTGGCTCAATGTTAAAACGGCGGAATAAGTCGAACTTTGCGCTATGAAGAATTGGCAATGTCGGCGGCGCTCTCTCGTATGCTGCGCCACCGCGGATGAGTCAAAAAAAAAGAGAATCACTTTCGTGATACTCTCTTTTGCGTGGTGCCACCAGAAATCGAAGTTTATCTCCAAGTAGCTGTATATCATTACTTTTCAGAATCAGCGTAACAGCAATCTCCTCCAATTGCTCCACCGTTAGACTTCCGCATTTTGCACATCGCCTAAGCGGATGATTTCTTAATGCAAAGATAGTGATTTTGTTTGAGAAATCGAATGATTAGGGAGTTATATTGATGTATCTTGTCAAAATCCGTTGTTTAAGTAAGTATGGTTCTATTTAGGAATCAATTCCCATCGATTTTTCTTATTATCTACAATGTCTATAAAATCCTGTTGACTAATTTTTTTTGATAATCCATTTTTAAATGTCGAAGAATTGGAAAAATTTATATCTGGATGATGTTTAGGATGCATATTAGGAATCCCTTGTTTTTGAGCTTCCTGAAAACCGTTTTCATCTTCGTCGAACCTCAAATATCCCAAATCGCAATTCAGCAGATGACTAAAAAATACCCAAAAATTAGTGTTTCTTTCTTCTAAATCATATATAGGGGTTATAAAATCCCAACAAGATTGTGAATTATATACATCAGAATTTAATAGCATAATAGTATTAGATACTATTTCAGCATCAATGTTCATATTTTTATGATAAAATTCGATTATGCCTTTATCAATTTTTAAGGTAAAAGGCAACACTATGGAATAGTATTTTTTATCTGAAAAAAAGAAAAGTCTTTGCATGTCATCTACATATACGACCAATCTATCTTGTGCAGTATCATTGGAATCAATCTTATCTGCTATAAGTATGTATCTTATTGTCTCTAACATAATTATAAGTAATTCTCTTCTTTCGTCAATTCTATGTTTTGGGAATGCCTTAATTAACAAATCGCCTTCTAATTTATAATCAAGTCTTTTCATTAATAAAAACTTTTATTGATTTCTATAAACTGAATTGTTTGTTCTTTATCAAATCTATCAAATGTTGTTTTAGACAAAGCTGTTAATAAAGCATCCTTTACTCTTTCATCTACTATTCCTTGCTCTGTAAAAATATCTTCAATAAAATCTTTGTAGGACAAATTATTGTCTTCCTGATATTTTAACAATGTTCGTTTTATTTCATCTTTTTGTCTGTTAGTAGGAATTGACGTCTCAATATACAAATCAGAATTAATCTTATTTAGACCTTCGGAAAAGATATTCAATTTATCATTTTGCGTTACCAATAGAAAAGATTGTAAAAATGAGCGTGTCAACATTGTGTAAAGAGTATTTCTATACCGATATGAATCCATAATCCTATGTGTTATACAAATAACGTAAGGAAATTCCAATCCCTTGACATTGTTCGGATTTGTTATATAGAGATGATTCGAGGCCGCTTCCTTGCTTTCGTACCCTCTTGATACAGACCAACCGAATGTCGTATTTATAGCTAAACATAGTTTATCTATATAAGTATAAATTTCTTTGTTATCATCAATAAGAATTATGGCGATATCATCGGGTTGAATATCATTATTATCAACCCGCAGTTTCTTTATAATATCACAAACACTTCTTACCATCGTGTTGTTAATTATCACAACACTCTTATCCAATTCAAGTTCGTCAAATCTCTTTATTGGGTAACGTGACAGTTTAAGAGTCTTCGAGTTCTTGTCTTCTTGAACTTTATACCCTAAACGCTCCCAACCTTTATTATCAAACCAATTTAGCTTGTTATTTTCAAAAAGGCCTAGTCCTATACCATGGGCAAACATTAGAGTACGAGGGTCCGTTCTATAGCATCGATTTAAAACAATATCAACGCCTCTTGGGCTTTTCTGAAGTGTACCAAAAATATCTTGAAAGACATCACCTGCAGCATATACTTTATGCTTAACAATCTTCTTGCACAAATCAAAAAACACATTGGGAAAATCTTGACTTTCATCAATAAGGATATAATCAAAGCATGGCTTAAATTCTTTAGCAGGTATCAAATTGATTTGCTCTAAGGCCTTTGAAAAGATAAATTCGTAATTGATATAGTTGCTATATTTATAAAAGGTTATTCCGTAATAATTGCAGATATAAGAATATAGCCCTGAATTTTCATCACTATGAGATCCCCATGCATGTGTAACCCACAACCTTTCGTTCCATGTTATTTGCCTATCAACTTTCATGAAATCGAAAAATGGAGGTATGCGTTGGCGTATTTTTTTTGCTAAAGCAATATTGTGGCAAGTAAAGAAAATTCTACTATCTTCACTTTTAGTATACAAGTCTTTTAGTTTGTGTAGTAATAATTCAGTTTTTCCTGTTCCAGATAAACCTTGTACAGAAATAATCTTCTTTATTGCATATTCACGATAAATAAATCTTGTTTGCTCTGCATCAAAAAGAATTATTTTATTTTTAACCTTTTCCAATAGGGTTGCAGGTTGCTCTATCCCAATTTTTTCAATATCATTTATGCAACCAGTAAGTAATGAAATTATTAACTCGCCCTTACGCTTTAGATAGTCTGGAATCTTATTTGTTTCCAACAATTCTTCTATATCTATTTCATCATCTTTAATCTCAATTGTTGCCGTTAGTTCTTCTTTCCACAAACGGGGTCTTCCTATATAATCTTGATACTTGTATTTGTTAGAAATAGCACCTAAATCAGAAATGAAATCATCATAATATTCATAAAATTCCTCTTCACATGCCGCAAGATCTAGAAATATTATTTTATGCCCAGGAGACAACACTATTATAACATTATTTTCATACTCATAATGAAAGTTCTCCCCTAAAGGAGATGATATAAGATATATGACAACATCGTCATGTGTTTTGGAATACTCTTCAAAGGACTTTAGTATTCTCTTGTTTAAGTCGGTTGAATTAATATGATTAAAAAATATAGCGCTACTCATTTTTTTTTATTATTTAGGTAAATTTAGTGATTTACTTGGAATTACCATCATTTTTATTTCTCAATCTTTTGATTTCTCTGTCAAAATCGCTTTCAAGCAGTTCCATTTCGCGCTTGCGATAGATGGCGAACTCTTTTTCTGCCTTTTCAATCGCTTGTTTATGCGAGATGTTACCTTTGCCTATCAACACCTTCCGTTTGTGAGCGATAATCTGATTGTCCAATGCCTCTATCCAATCTTTCATCGTCATAGGATTCATTTCCAATGCTTGGAACTCGGCAAAGTCCAAGAAACCGGAAACAAGCAGATTTAGACGTTGAAGTTCAATCTCAGTCAAATAGTTCTTGGCAATCTTTACATCATCCTTAGTCACATAGTTTCCCTTGAAGTTCGTCATACCCACAAATGGCTTCTCGTTGTCCACACGATTGTATATCACTTCTGCCGCAGTATTCTCATGAACCGCATAATGCAGTTTGTTTTGTACGGTTGCAAAGAACATCTTTGTCATCTCATCGCGTGGGTCATAATCCGTGGCTGTAGCATAAATATCTGTGACTTGTTGGTAAAAGTTGCGTTCGCTACTACGAATATCTCTGATACGCTGCAGCAACTCACGGAAATACCGATTACCTCCTTGCTTCAACCGCTCATCATCCATCGCAAATCCCTTTTGGATATACTCATGAAGCCGTTGAGTCGCCCAACGACGAAAACGGGTAGCCACTTGCGACTGCACACGATAACCCAAAGCGATAACCATATCAAGGTTGTAATGGTCAATGTTGCGTCTCACCTGACGGTTGCCTTCCTGACGAACTAATAAGAATCTCTTATAAGTTCGGTTCTCATCTAGCTCGTGATCTGCATATATATTCTTAATATGCATAGAGATATTCTCTTGTGTTGTGCAATATATATCCGCCAACTGATTTTGTGTCAACCACAAATCCTCATCGGCAAAACGCACAGAAACGCGAGTTATCTCGTTATCGTCTTGATAGAGTATTATTTTGTTTTCTTCGTTCATTGGCCTATTTCTTCTCTCTGTGAGTGCAAATATAGCTAATATACTTGGTTTTATGGGCGTTTATGCTACTTTTTGAGTCTCAATGTGGCGTTTCCGAGTATTATCACTATATTTGCGTTACAAATCAAAGTATTGTAATTTGTAAGCAAATAAAAACGTATGGAATCGCAAAAGATAAATAGGCTAAAAGTTGTGTTAGTTGAGAACGGCAAGACCGGGAAATGGTTGGCTGAACAGGTAGGAAAGAACGAAGCAACCGTTTCACGGTGGTGTTCCAACAAGATGCAACCCTCCCTTGATATGCTTGTGAAGATTGCAGGACTTTTGAATGTTGACCCTCGCCAACTTATCAATGGCGGTAATAATAAATGATTATGGCAAAGAAAGCGACTAATAAGAAGGATAATCTTCCGATGGAAGAGGTGTTATGGAAAGCATGTGATGCGCTGCGTGGTTCTATTGAACCGAGCGAATACAAACACGTTGTCCTGTCATTGATATTTTTGAAGTATGCAGGATTTCATTTTGAGAAACGCCGTCAGGAAATTGTCAATGAGGGTTTGGAAGACTTTGTGGATAATGTGGAGTTTTATGCGGCCAAGAATGTTTTTTATTTGCCGGAAACAGCCCGTTGGCCGTATCTTAAAGAAAATTCAAAGCAACCCAACATCGCATCTATTGTAGATAAAGCTCTTTCTGACATAGAGAAGGAAAACAAGCCTTTGCGTGGCGCATTACCCAACAACTACTATAGTTCGTTGGGTATAGAAGCAGAAAAACTCGGTTCATTGCTTGATAAGATTGATGGATTTGATACGATTCTGGAATCCGCAGACGGCAATGATATTATTGGACGTGTTTATGAATATTTCCTATCCAAGTTTGCCATAAAGGAAGGAAAGGGTAAGGGGGAATTTTATACACCCAAGACGATTGTCAATCTCATAGCTGAGATGATTGAGCCCTACGAGGGGAAGATTTATGATCCTTGCTGTGGTTCGGGCGGTATGTTTGTGCAGTCGATGAAGTTTGTGGAGAGTCATCATGGCAATCGTCGCAAGGTGTCGGTGTACGGACAGGAATATACCAAGACCACTTTTAAACTGGCCAAGATGAACCTTGCTATTCGTGGTATCGCAGCCGACTTGGGCGATTATGCCGCCAACACCTTTACCGATGACCGTCACAAAGATTTGAAAGCCGATTTCATTATGGCTAATCCTCCGTTCAACCAAAAAGACTGGAGAGCGGACAATCAACTGACGGACGATCCTCGTTGGGATGGTTATGACGTGCCGCCTACCTCTAATGCCAACTATGCTTGGATTCTCAATATGGTGAGCAAACTCTCGTCCAACGGTGTGGCAGGTTTCATTTTGGCCAACGGTGCGCTGAGTGCCGATGGTACAGAAGGAGAAATCCGTCGCAAGATGATTGAACGCGGATTGGTGGAAGCAATTGTAATACTGCCTCGTAACCTCTTTTACTCTACTGATATTTCCGTTACGCTTTGGATTATCAATGCGAATAAGAAAGGTCGTTTGGTCAATCGTAACGGAGAAGACATACATTATCGTGACCGTGAAAAGGAGATACTTTTCATCGATATGCGTCAGATGGGCGATCCCTTTGAAAAGAAATATGTGCGTTTCCCCGATGAGGATATTCGTAAAGTGGCCGATACCTACCACAACTGGCAGCGAGAGGGTCATACAGAAACCTATACCGATGTGCCGGAGTTCTGCAAATCGGTGAGCGTTGATGAAGAAGGTGGAATTGCAGACAAGGGGTTCTCGCTGGTGCCTTCCAAATACATCGAATTTGTCAATTGTGACGAGGCTGTGGATTATGATACACGAATGAAGGAACTTCAGACTGAACTCGCTGATATTTTACGGCAAGAAGCAGAAAGTCGGGAAGCCGTACTCAATGTCTTTAAATCACTGGGGTATGAAATCAAATTATAAGCGGCTGGGGGACTATATCCGGCAGGTGGATGTGCGCAATCGGGACTTTGTTGTAAATAAACTGCTTGGTTTAAGCATTGCTAAGCAGTTTATCACATCCATTGCAAATACAACGGGGACTGATATGAGTACATATAAAATAGTCCAACCTCGACAGTTTGGCTATGTTCCTGTAACTTCTCGCAATGGAGATAAAATAACAATTGCTTTGTATGAGGGGGAATCTCCTTGTATTATTTCACAGGCTTATGTTGTTTTCGAAGTCATTGACGAAACAGAATTATTGCCGGAATATCTGATGATGTGGTTTCGTAGACCGGAATTCGACAGATATGCCCGTTTCAAATCGCATGGCTCGGCACGTGAAGTTTTTGAATGGAGTGAGATGTGCGAAGTCTTGTTGCCAGTTCCTTCGATCGATGAACAACGAAAGATTGTAGCCGAATATCAGGCTATAAAGCAACGGATTGAAAACAACCGTCGCCTGATAGCTACGCTTGAAGCAACCGCCCAAACAATTTACCGCAAAATGTTTGTGGATGATATTGACCCTGAAAATTTACCAGATGGATGGCGAATGGGTACAATAGGTGAATTTTGTAAGGAAACAAAGTCGGGTGGAACCCCAAGCCGTTCAAATCCAAAATTTTGGGATAACCATCAATATCGTTGGTTAAAGTCTGGTGAGGTTGCTAATAATGTAGTTTTTGATACAGAAGAATATATAAGCGAGGATGGTCTGAATGGAAGCTCGGCAAAACTTATCCCAGAAGGTGCTGTGGTAATGGCGATGTATGGAGCCACAGCTTCGCAAGTCGCTTATCTGGCATGTTCGACAACGACCAATCAGGCTTGTTGCAATATGATTACCAATTCATATGAAGAATCTGCGTATTTGTACTATCATTGTCTGACTTATCAAAAAGAAATTAAGCGTTTGGCTAATGGTGGTGCACAAGAAAATCTTAGTCAAGATTTAATCTGTGCTCAACCAATTATCATTGCCGATACTAAGTCAACCTATGAGCCCTTATCGAAATTTTTGAAAACAAAAATAAGTTATTCATCTGAGATTGTTAAACTTGAAGGACTTCTTTCGTTATATCTCTCAAAACTTTTTAATTTGTAATACTATGGCTTTTCAAATAAATATAGAAGACCTTCTCTGCAAGCGCAGAGTTGAGTCAAACAGGATAGAATTCAAGCGTGGCTGGAATCCGTCTGACATTTACCACTCTATATGTGCGTTTGCCAATGATTTTGAGAACCTTGGCGGAGGTTATATCCTTGTTGGCGTAGAACAGGATGCCAATGGTATAGCTAAGCGTCCTGTAGAGGGACTGCCTCTTGAATCTCTTGATAGAATCATGAAAGACATGGTTGGTTATGATGCAAAAATCAAACCGGCTTATGTGACACGTACAGAGATTGTGGAAATAGACAATAAATACATATTGGCGATATGGGCACCGGCGCGTAATAACCGACCGTATAGCGTTCCTGAAAATGTTGTTGCCAAGCAAGTGTCTACTCCAAAATACTATATACGCAGCAAGTCTTCTTCCATTGAAGCCAAGGGCGAAATACTGAATGAATTGTTTGACATGGCGAACAACACTCCATTTGATGAAAGGGGCAATCCAAATATTTCAATTGATGACATTTCTCCGGTTTTGGTATTTGACCATCTGAAAAGAATAGGCAGTAAGCTTGTTCAAACATTTGATGCAGCAAGGCTGATTGATACTCTTGATGCAATGGAATTGTTAACAGGATCAACGGAAGACCGTATCATCAAAAACGTGGCTGCGATGATGTTTAGTCCGCATCCGGAGAAATTCTTCCCTGTTACTCAGGCAGAGATTGTAATATTCCCTGAAGGAAGCGAGGAAAACCCTGACGAAATGATTGAAGTACCGACTATAACCGGACCGATTCCGTATATAATCAGGGAAACATTGTCGTATCTAAAATTAAATGTGATAAAGCAAAAAATAATAAAGCCTCAAGACAGAGCGGAATCAATAAAAATAACCAACTATCCTTATCAGGCATTTGAAGAAGGAGTAGTGAACGCTTTTTATCATCGTAATTATCAAGAACGTGAACCTGTTGAAATAACCATCGAACCTGACAGAGTGGAAATACTGAGTCATGCAGGTCCGGATAGATCAATAAGTGATGAGGCTATAAGGAAAGCACGAAGATTGAAAACACGCAAATACAGGAATCGCCGTTTGGGTGACTTTTTGAAGGAGCTTAACCTTTCAGAAGGACGTGCAACAGGAATACCGACTATTCAGAAGCATTTAAGACTTAACGGTTCCTCTGAAGCAACGATTGAAACAGATGAGAATAGAACTTTCTTTCAGTTGACAATACCGTGTCATGCGCAATTTGAGGGAAATATAACAGCGGTTACTCGAAACGGATCTCAAAACCATAGACTTGAACAAATACTTGGACAATCATTTGTTCAAGTTCAAGAGTTTGTGTATCAAAGCATTATATCTAAAAAGAAAGAGCTTGAACAAATACTTGAACAAATGTTTGTTCAAGTCTGGGATAAGTCTAAGTTCATCCCTAATGTGCCTAAATTATCACAATCGACAATCGATCTTCTATGTATATTGAAAGATGAGCCTTTGGGAGCCAAAGCTCTGAATTCAACTATAGATTATGGGGAAACTTACGAACTAAAACGAAAAATTCTCCTTCCTCTTATTTCACTTGGATACATAGAAAGAACATTGCCGGATAAACCGACAAGTGCTAAACAGAAATACCAGTTGACAGACAAAGGAAGGAAACTTTTTGAAAAATAACATCTATGGCAGCATTCAACGAAGCACAATTAGAACAAGCGTTTGTAGAACTCTTTAAAAATGAGGGTTATGACTATGTACATGGAGAGAATATCACTCGTGACACACGAGATGTTATTCTCTACGATGATTTGCGCCATTTCTTGCAGAAAAGATATAAGACAGAAGGAATAACCGAAGATGAAATCAATCGGGCTATCGCTAAGTTGGAGACTTCGGAAGGTGGAGGCGTATATGCTGAAAATGTAGAAGCTTTGCGACTTCTGCAAGAGGGCTTTTCGTTGAAACGTACCAATCCAGAACTGCCAAACCTGTATGTGTGTCCTGTTGATTATGCAGAGATTGGGAATAACACCTTCAAGTTCGTCAATCAGTTTGTCATTGAAGGAGAACATCATCGCATTCCTGACGGTATTGTATTCGCTAATGGTCTGCCTTTGGTGGTGCTTGAATTTAAGAATGCCATCAAGCAAAATACCACGATTGAGAATGCTTACAAGCAACTGACTAACCGTTATCGACGAGATATTCCTAAGCTATTCCGTTATAATGCCTTTGTAGTCATCAGCGATGGCGTGAACAATAAAATTGGTTCGCTCTTTGCTCCATACGAATTTTTCTATGGCTGGCATAAGGCAGAGGCTACAGACTCCGTACTTGATGGCGCTTTTGATACGATGTTCACCATGATGCACGGCTTGTTCAGGAAGGAACGCCTGCTGGATGTAGTACATAATTTCATATTCCTGCCTGATACACCGAAGGCAGAGGATAAAATCGTATGTCGCTATCCTCAGTATTTTGCTACCACATTGCTCTATGACAACATACTGAAACATTCGCGATTGAATCCGGATGGTGATGGCAAAGGAGGTACTTACTTCGGTGCTACAGGATGCGGCAAGTCGTACACCATGCTTTTTCTTGCACGTCAACTGATGCGCTCCAAAAGACTGAGTAGTCCTACCATTATTATGATTACAGACCGTACAGACCTTGATGACCAATTATCGAAGTCATTTCTAAATGCAAAGAAATTTATTGGAGACAAGGTGATTGTTCAAGTAGAAAACAGAGAGAAACTCAAGCAACATCTTGAGAACCGTTCTGCCGGAGGCGTTTATCTTACCACTATACAAAAATTTGAGGAAAGTACGGGCTTGTTGAGCAATCGTGCCAATATTGTTTGCATTTCAGATGAGGCGCACCGTTCGCAAGCGGGCATAGGGAAGAAAACCACGATAACAGAAAAAGGGGTGAAGCATCACTATGGTTTTGCTAAATACTTGCGTGATTCTTTTCCAAATGCCACATACGTTGGATTTACCGGAACACCGCTTGACAACACGCTTGATGTGTTTGGCCCGATTGTGGATCGCTACACCATGACAGAGGCTGTTGCTGACGAAATTACACGCAAGATTGTCTATGAAGGTCGGGCAGCTAAAGTCATGATTGATTCTGCCCAAGTGAATGAAATAGAGAATTACTACAAGCAGTGCAAGCAAGAAGGAGCAAGTGATTATCAGATAGAAGAGAGTAAAAAGACAATGACACGAATAGATGTCATTCTCAATGACCCCGACTTGCTTGCCAAGATTGCCCAAGACATAGTGGCACATTATGAAAAGCGAGTGGAGGAAGGTTCGTCTGTGCTTGGAAAGGCTATGATTGTATGCAGTAGCCGTTCTATTGCATGGAATCTTTATCAAGCGATTGTCCGCCTACGACCGGAATGGACAGAAATAAAGGAATGCATTGAGGGTGAAACGCTTTCAGAAAAAGAACGTGAAGAAATAAAACCGATGCCTCGTATTGCAATGGTGATTACCCGTGACAAGGATAATGACCCGGACGAACTGTATAACCTGCTTGGCAATGATGAGTATAGGAAAACTTTGGACAAGCAATTCAAAGAAGAGAAAAGCAATTTCAAGATAGCCATCGTGGTAGATATGTGGATTACAGGCTTTGATGTGCCGAGCCTTGACACGATGTATTGTTTCAAGCCCTTGCAGATGCACACGCTGATTCAAACCATTTCACGTGTCAATCGTGTTTATCCCGGAAAAGAGAAAGGTTTGGTAGTTGACTATCTCGGCATCAAACGTCAGATGAACGAAGCTCTGCACCAGTATGGAGGAAATGGCAATGTTGACGGCCCGGATCTTGAAACAGTTGAAGAGGCAGTGAAAGTTGTCAAAGATGAACTCGATATTATCAAACGAATGTTCAACAAGTTTGATTGGAGTGCGTATTTTGTTAGTTCGCCCCTTGAACAACTGAATATTCTGCAAAAAGCAGCAGAGCATATCCAACGCACAAAGGAGACGGAAACGCGCTTTATGCGTCATTGCAAAAAGATGAAAGGGGCGTATGATATATGTTGTAACTCAGAACATCTGACAAAGGAGGAGAACGATATTCATTTTATGTTGGCAATCCGCTCTATTGTAGCCAAACTGACAAGAGGGGATGCTCCTGATACTGTCAAGATGAATAAGCGTGTGGCAGAAATGCTTAAAGATGCGTTACTGTCTGACGCGGTGGAAGAAGTGGCTAAAATCGGAGTTGCCGCTGATGAAAAAATAGACCTTCTTTCATCAGAGTACATGAAACGCCTTGACTTGATACCTTACAAGAATACGAAGGTCAAGCTGATGGAGCAACTTCTGAAACAGGTTATAGAATCGTTGCAGAAGGTCAATAAGCAAAAAGGTGTGGATTTTACGAAGCGATTGGAAGATATTGTCAAAAAGTATAACGACCGTTCTGACGATGCTGCTCTTGCCAATGATGTTATTGATGATGTTGTTGGAGAGATGGTAAAACTCATGGAGGATGTTGCAAACGAGCGTACAGCCGGAGACTCTATGGGGTTATCATTTGAGGAAAAGGCTTTCTTTGATATTCTCAAATCGGTAGCTGCCAAATACGACTTTATAGATAATTTCCCAGACGAGAAGTTGACCTCTCTTGCCAAACAGGTAAAGGAGATGGTAGAGGAACAGTCTGATGTTGCTGATTGGATGAATCGTACGGATTTGAGAGCAACCTTGAAGATGAATGTGATTGTTTTATTGGCTCGTGCAGGCTATCCTCCCAAAATCCGTGATGAAGTGTTCAAGGAGATTTTGGAACAGGCTGAGAATTTCAAACGGCACAGCCGGCCTCGCCCTTATGTTATTGATAATGATTCTTATTCATCAATGGTAGCAGAACCGTAATATGACACAATTAAAACATACTATTATTTATTTGGTTATCCTTTGCATATTATGCTTGGCGATATCTTATACAATTTCTATAAACATGGAAATAGGATTTTGTGCGATTAATTCACGATTTATATCAAACAACTTCCTGTTCACTTGTTTCAGTGGCGCATTTGCGAGTATCTTGGTGGTAATTGCTACAGAAGTTTATCGCTTTATTCAAATGAAAAAATCCATTGAACAATTTTTATTTTCACAATTAGCATTTATATATGGTCAGCTACAATCGGCGAATACAAATATCACGAACCTTCTTAACAATAAGGAACATGTATCTGATAATTTATTGAACTATTTATCAAATACAATAAAACAAATAACACCATCATTGCGATCATTGGATTATAATCCTTTTTTTCCTTCTAATCGTTCACGGGCGATAAAAAGGATAATCACACGTCTATTTTCTACAGAGATAAACCAATTAGATTCATTGGCCTGTGACTGTATCTATTTACCTATGGCAATTAATACAGATAAATCGGATGCTTTGAGAAAAGGAGAATCTAATGCAGTTATTACATCCGCATCACCGAATACACAAAAGGCTTTAAATGTTCTCAACAAAGAAATTATACGGTTGATATCACAAATCTTGATTGATTTAACTGAACTTAATACTGCTTGTGATAATTCTTTTCATTGGAATGATATTGAGAAAAAACTATCGGATGTACCAAAACCAGATTCTTCATTGTCGGCATTCTTTTCAAAGTATGATTTTTCAAAATAGAAAAGTAGAAACAATGACAATTGACGATATAAAGAAACTGATAGCATCCGATGAGTTGCGGACTCTGGAACTGAAGAAGAGTACCGGTGAGTTAAAAGACGGTATGCATTCGGCATGCGCCTTCTTGAACACTGAAGGTGGTTGGTCGATTTTTGGCGTAGCTCCAAGTTCATTGAAGATAATCGGGCAAGAAGTAACAGACAAGACGTAGCAGGAGATTGGGGTCAGTAGAAATTTATCCCCACTAAATTTCTACTGAGCCAAGATTCGGGCGATGAAGAGTCGGAGTGCATGCCTATGTCAGCGGCAGCGCTCACTCGCATGCTGCGCTATCGCTGCGCCACCGCGGATGAGTCAAAAAAAGAGAGCATCACTTTCGTGATACTCTCTTTTGCGTGGTGCCACCAGGAATCGAACCGGGGACACAAGGATTTTCAGTCCTTTGCTCTACCAACTGAGCTATGGCACCTTGCGTTTGTTTGCGAGTGCAAAGGTATTGCAAATTTTATTACTGTGCAAATTTTTTTGATAAAATTTTTGCGCATAAATGGAGGGGAGATAGCGAAAAAGGCTGCATCTTGTTGAGATACAGCCTTTTCTTTGATGTTCGGTGGATTTTATTTTTTCAAAATCACTTTGGTTGTAGTCACGTTTTCACCAGAAACGATGCGCACGATGTATACGCCTTCAGGATTTCCTGCGATGTCGATTGTGCTGTCGTTGCCGAAGCGAGCCACAACGGCGCCAGCCACATTGAGCACGTCAACACGGTCGTAGGCACCGTCGATGTTGAGGATGCCTGTCGTCGGGTTCGGGTACACGCGGTTTGAGCCGTTTGCCACAACGCTTACCGCAGAGCCGTCGGTTACGACAAACTCTGTTTCAACCAGCGGAGAAGCCTCCGTGTGGAACAACGCTTTCACGCCGGCGCGGTGTGTGCCGTTCTGCAGCTTGTCGAATGTAAACGAGCGTTCAGCCTGTTCCGCCACCTTGTTGCCGTCGAGGTAAACCTCAAATTTGAGGTCGCCACGGATGTTGTCGGGATCAACGCCGTCAGGCAGCTCGTAGCCGACAAACACATCGTCGACCATCATGAACAGCAGATAGTCGGAAACGCAGTTGATAGCCACATATTTTGCTTCGGCAGGCACTGTGTAGCGATACTCTGTCCATTCGCCCATCGGGAGCTCCACAGGGTTCTCGCCGTTGAGCCATGTGAAATTGTCGGCGGCTTTGCCTGTTGTCGAGTATCCTGCGTTCATCTTCTCGCGGCCGTAGTCTTCGTTGAAGCTCTTTGCGAAGAATTTGAATGTGAAATCCTTTGCAAACGACAATTCGGGGGAAATGATGAAGTCGTTGTTGTAGACGCTGCTGTTTTCCTTTGCAAACGAAGCGAGGAACTGCTTTCCGCTGTGCGGACGGATGCCCTCGTTGATTACTCCGAGCACAGGGTCGGTCTCATACGGGTTGAACACCTGGAATGCCATTTCCGCGCCGGCGTTAGGATAATTCACGCCGTCGATAGGAATTGTGGCTGTGTGGCTGTCGTCGATATATGTCCAGCCGATGGTTCCCGGCGAGTTGACGGCGAATGCCTCATGGCCTTCAAAGTCGTCAAACAGATAGTTCGGCGTGTTCCATACAAACTTGCGCTGACCAGCAGTACTTGTCTTCGACACCTCGAGACCGAACGGATCCACGCGGTATTCGTCAAGAACGGCGTTGACAGTCGCTGTCTCGCCCTTTGTGGCGTCGTGCTCGGCGGCAAATGTCGTAAATCCGGGCTTGCTTACCGTCACCTTGTACACGTCGCGCCAAATCTCGCCAAGCGACAGTTTGCCGTCGGCGCCCACGGTTCCGGTATACTCGTTTCCAAACGTCTGACCCTTCAGAGCCACAGCGGCGCCGTCAGCCTCGTTTGTAGGAGTGGATGTGCTTACGGCAACGTTGAGCGGCAACGTCATGTTGCAGTATTCCACAGCCGACAGACGCGCGTCAGAAGCGTCGTTGTCGCCATACACGGCCTTGACGGCATAGCGGTAGCCACCATAAGGGAGCGTAGCCCATTGCGCGTCGGCAAGAGTGCGTTCAGCCAATGGCGCGTCGGAGAGTTTTGTCCATTTTGTCTGGTCGTCGGCGTCGGTGTCGGCAAGGCGGTACACCTCATATTTCGGAGCAGCCACCTGAGGCAGCCCGGCGTCGGCTACAGCCACGCCGGTGGCGCGGATCATGAGCGGACGGTTGATGTTGTGCTCCTCGACATAGGTGAATACACCAGTCTTATAGTCGTCGCTGAAGCAGCTTTCGCGCTCTGCGAACGGATATTCATCGGTAGCCTTGGCGATGCCCAGTCCGGCATGTCCCTCGGCGCTTATTGCAAGCATATATCCGCGCGGTGCCGTCAGCTTGGTCGGGAACACAAACGTGTTCCACTCATTGTCGACGTTGGCAACGTTCTCGCGGCTGAACAGCACGGTTGAGGTGGGATTGCCGTCGGTGTCGAGGTCGAACACAAAGATGTTGACAGACTTATGCTCCTGCAGGTATTTGTCGGTAAACCACGACATCGACGACAGAATTGCCGGAGTGCGGTAAACGGCTCCATAAACGCTGTTTTTCGTGCCGTTGATGTTGCCGAGACGACCGTCGTAGATGCCGCTGTCGTGGCGATATTCAGTGAAGTCGGCAGGCGTTTCCCAAGCCACGTTTGCAACGCTCTTGGTCGACGTTACAGTGACTTTCGCGGGCGACAGGCGTTTTGCTGTCATAGCCACATCGCCGAGAGCGATGGTGTTTGACTCTGTCAAGACGATTTCTTTCTCTGCGTCGTCCATCATGTAGCGGTGGATGCTGACTTTCACCTTGTCGATGGCAGGCAGTTGTTGGAAAGAGAATGTGCCGTCGGCGGCAGAAACCGTCGTGACGGTAGAGTAGCCCTTGGCAGTGACGGAGCCGCCCTCAATCGGGTTGCCGTCCTCGCTCACGAGGCGTCCGCTGATGTCCACATTGCGCAATTTCTGAATTTCAACCGGCAGGATGGTTGTCTTGCCCGCCTCAATATTAACCTTTATAGTTTTTGAGGCATAGCCGTCGGCTTGAATGAGGACGTCATATTCGCCGGCTTCGATTTCGCCGAAGTCAAACGAGCCGTCGGCTTCTGTGATGCTCGAAATCTTAAGATTCTCGATATACACCACCGCATTCCCGATAGGGTTGGTGCCGTCGGTCACCGTGCCCTTCAGCACACCGTTTGTCACTGCCGTGAGCTCCACGTCGGTGACATAGAGAATATATCCGTTGGGAGCCTGCGAATGGCAGTAGAAACCGATGTTGTAGTTGCCGTCGGCGGCAATTGCCGGGAATGTCACCTCATACTGCTGCATGTCGTAGGTTGCCACCTCGAAGTCGCCGAGTTTGGTTGTCATAGCCTCCACTGTCTTGCCCTGACCGAGATACACTGCCACGGGTTCGGGGTATGACTCGTCGTAGGATTTTGCGTTGAAGCGCAGACGATACTGCACTCCGGCGTTCAAGGCGATTGGCGAAGAAATCAACCAGTCGTCGGCAGATGTCTCATAATCCTCGTTGGCATAATATTTGGCGGCGGCAAGCGTAGTCTCGCGCTCCCAAGTGTAGTAGTCGTTGTTGGCGTCGATCACCGTCCACAATCCGAAATCGCCGTCGGTCTTGATCGTGCAGGTGAAGGGCACGGTGATCGCCGGACCGGCAGCCACCCCGTTGGTTTTAGCCTTTCCGCCATTGCCGTCGGCGGTGTAAGCCTCGATTTCGTAAGAATAAGTGTTCAGTTTATCGACGGTGTCGGTGCATGACGTAGCCGCCAGATTTTCAGCGACCATAGTGCCGTCGGTCAGTCGCTTCACGCGGTAGCGCAGCGACGCCTGGTCAATCCATCCGCCGTTTTGTCCGGCAGTCGGCGCCGTCCATTCCACTTTAAGCGTAGTGTCGTCAATCTTCGACACGGTTGCCCCTGTAGGAGCCACCGGCGTGTCGTGTCCGATGTATGCGGTCTGTTCCGCAGGCTCGCCGTTGCCCTCGGCATTTACGGCAAACACTTTGTATTCGTGGCGTCCGCTTGTAGGCACATTCGCGTCGGTCCATGACGACTGCGCGCCAGGAGCGGCGTCGGTCACAGAGCCCGCCAAAGAGTTGTCGCGGAAGATGTCGACGCGGGTTATCGTAGTGTTGCCCTTCTTGTCGTAAGTCTGAGTAGGGTTTGTCCACGAAAGCGTTGCGCTCAGCGCGCCCTCGGCAGCCGGAGTGACAGTCAGCCCCTCGACGGCGGCTGGAGCCTTGTCGGCAGTGCGCACAAACGGGATGTGGAGGCCCACCACCTGCGCGTTTTCGCTGATTGTGCCGGTGCGTTCAGAGTTGCCGTTGGCAATGTTCACAACCGTCAGGAATCCCTCCTCGTAGATTGTGTTGGCTGCCCAATACAGCGTTTCGGTGCTGTGGTCGAACTCCATTGATTGGAAATATTCCGCCGGCTCCTCAAAAGTGTAGCCAATCGACTCGAGGTCGCCGTTTGTCTTGTTTATCTTGTAGAGATATCCGTCGTCGCCCTTTATGGCATACAGCTGTCCGTCGTAGGAGCAGGCAAGAGCCACAAACTTCTCGGCGAGCGTTGCCACATTCTGCACGTCGCCGTTTGTGAGGTTTACGGTTACAAGCGTCGACACCGTAGACGAGCCCACGTTTGCAAGGGCATACATGGTCTGGGTCGAATAGTCGAACGTCATGTCGGCAAACAATGCGTTCAGGCGGCTGTAGTCGGCGATTCGGGTAAACGCTCCGGTTGTCAGGTTCACCGTGCCGAAATCAACAGGCGCGGCATAGTCGCCCGGAGTGTAGCGGTAAACGTAGTAGACACCGTTGGCTGCCGCACCGGCGCATGCTTGATGCTCTGCGTCAAACGGAAACAGCACGTCGACCGTCGATGGGTCGCCGGCATTGAAGCGGCAAACACCATACTGCTGGTCGCTCGGCGCATGCTCCACATAGCGCAGCCATCCGTAGACCGTCGGCGACTTGTCGGCGTCGGCTTTGGCAACCTGACGGGCAGGCGCAATGCGCTCTTTCTTGATGCTTTTGCCTGTGCGCTCTATCACAGATGAAGTGGCGGCCGTTGCCCCCACAGCAAGTGTCAGTACGGCGAAAAGCACGAATAACAATTTCTTTTTCATTGAAATCTTTGTTGATTGTTGCTGATTAGAAAAAACTCGGACACTGCCCTGAAACAGATTTCATGGTCAGCGTCCGATTTTATAGTATCTGATTGATTGACACCTATGTTACACTGTGAGGATTTCCTTTTCCTTTGCAGCGAAAACCTCGTCGATTTTCTTCATATAGTTGTCGTGGATTTTCTGCACTTTTGCCTCTGCGTCTTTCTCGACATCTTCAGGCATACCGTTTTTCACGGCTTTCTTCAGACCGTCGATTGCGTCGCGGCGGGCGTTGCGCACAGAAATCTTGGCTTGCTCGGCCTCTCCCTTCGACTGCTTTACAAGAGCCTTGCGGCGCTCTTCGGTCAATGGAGGAATCGACAGGCGTATCACCTCACCGTTGTTTTCCGGAGTGATTCCTATCTCAGAATTGATGATGGCTTTCTCAATCTCCTTAAACATTGATTTCTCCCACGGGGTAATCACGATTGTGCGTGCGTCGGGCACTGAGATGTTTGCCACATTGGAAACCGGCGCAGCGCTTCCGTAATAATCCACTTTGACACCGTCGAGAATTTTTGGGTTGGCCTTGCCGGCACGGATGTGGGCGAGTGTCTCGTCGAGATACTCAACCGCCATCTCCATCTTTTCCTCAGCAGGCTTGATGTAAGTGTTGACGTCGTTCATTTTTGATTGTTGTTTTATTGTTTTTAAATTTTTATTTCTGATAAACCAATGTGCCGATAGGCTCTCCCTCAATCACTTTCTTGAGGTTGCCTTTGGTGTCCATGTCAAACACCACGATCGGCAGCTTGTT
>OGHM01000280.1_pt1 | contig 29058 bp, 45 predicted proteins | sample 1571531 | NCBI WGS metagenome assembly OGHM01 (sample SAMEA2582031, study PRJEB24529) | metagenome | biome: Human gut stool | place: China | collected 2011 | reverse complement strand
TGCAGACCTTCTGACACTTACCGCATCCGATGCAAGCAACGCTACAAGCCTTCTTGGCAACAGCACCCTTGTCGTGGTTTACGCACTGAACGTAAACTCTACGGCCCTTAGGACCCTTCTTGCGGAGCTCGATGATATGACGTGGACAAGCGTTGGCGCAAGCACCACAACCCGTACACTTCTCTTCATCTACCTCAGGAATGCCAGTTTCAGGATTGATAGAGATTGCACCAAACTGGCAGGCAGCCACGCAATCGCCACAACCCAGACAGCCGAACCCGCAGCCTGTTTCGCCAGCGCCACATGAATTCATAGCTGCACAAGTGTGCAAACCATCATACTCGGCAATGCGAGGACGATTCTCGCAAGTACCATTACAACGAACCACAGCCACCTTTGGCTCGGTATTGGCTACTGCCATACCTAAAAGGTCGGCTACCTTGCCCATCACGTCAGCTCCACCTACCGGACACATCAGTCCATCGATAGAACCGGCATCAGCACCCTTCACCAGAGCTGCAGCCATACCGGAACATCCGGCAAAACCGCAACCACCACAGTTGGCACCTGGCAGAATCTCTCCTACCTGGCCCAAGCGAGGGTCTTCTTCGACGGCAAACTTCTTAGATACTCCGAAGAGAACCAGCGCTGCAATCAGCGCGATTGCTCCGAGAACCAAGACAGCAATCAAAATAAAATTCATAATTTTTTGTGTTTTGTTTTGTTATTTTCTTTGTTTTAAAATAAAAGCTCATCGCTGAAGCCACAGAAGCACATCACGTACCCTATGATTCTATAGAGAAGCTCAGTTTGTTTTTAAGTTTGTTTCTGAATAAGTAGAGCACCACGTAGTATGGAATGAGAATGCCCAATGCCGAGAGCGCTGCGGCTCCCTCTGAGTGAGTAGCTTTCAGTACACCCACCAAAGCGATCACCATCAGCATCAGCGGCAAGAGATAGCCATAGAAACTGGCTCTGAAGCCTACAGCCGAATCAGCAGTCACCACCACGCTATCGCCTTTGTGGTAGAGAGACGCCTCAGAGGTAGAAACCTCAATCATCTTCTCTTTCGATTCAGATGCAGTACAATGAGCAGCCACCTTGCAAGCGCTGCAGGCTGACGACTGTACGATGCGAATGCACACACAACCTTCTTCTACGCTTTCTACGATGCCAGAATGTTTTATCTTGTTATTCATTTGTAATGTTGACATTGCATTTTTGCAATTCAAGTGCAAAGATACTACATTATTTAGAAATGGCAAACAAAATCGAAAAGAAAATATAAAAAAAGAAGCGTAAACGTTATCTATACCCTGGAATCAGGCAGTTTGAGAACAAATTAAAAGCAAAATTGCTTTTTTTTAGCAACTTCTTTTGGTGATATCAATTTTTTATGTATCTTTGCATGGATTATTAAAGAATTGATATGGAAACATTAGAGCAAACAATCATGCAAGTAGAGCGCTTTATCAGAAAAGTAGCTCAAAAGTTCCCAGCGCCAGAATCTGACGACGAGACTTCTCAAATGACCGACATCCACGTAAGGGTTTCGCAAGACAGTGGCGAACTCCTGGCCTTTGACGACGATGACAACGAGATTACCCGCTGCGTTGTTGAGCAATGGATAGAAAACAAGGATGAAGACTTCTACGACGAGGTAGCAAAGCTGCTTCGCGATGTATTGCGCAAACAGGCTGATATCATAGATCATCTCGGCATCCTCAAGCCATACAGCTTTGTGCTCGAAGATGACGATAAAGAGCATATTGGCGAGCTCTATCTTGCTGACGATGATACAATCATCGTAGGTGGTGATTTGATGGAGAATCTGGACAACGATCTGGACAACTTCCTGAACGACCTGCTGAAAGAATAAAAAAAATACAGGATGAAAGGACTACCCGCTCCCCCATCCCAACAAAATAAAAAACCGTTGCACTCTCTCCTATCGAGTACAACGGTTTTTCTGTTTTTAACGGTCTTTCCGTTTATATCATCTAACCAATCTAAAAAGAAATTTTCTTTTTCTTACCTTTACTTTCGTTTCCTACACGGTCGAGAGCAGTTACTACATACACATATTTCTTGCCGCTCACATAAGGGATGCGATAGAAATTATCATAAGTTACTGCCTGGAGTGCAGAAACATCATTGAGATTTACCTTAGCTCCTTTCTCAAAACGGTAGATAGCAAAACGGTTCACCTGATCGCCCCACTTTTTCTTGCTAGCCTTAGGAGCCTTCCATACCAGCAGCGGACCTTTCTCGGTCCACATCAGCTTGACACCCTTTACCCCCTTTGGTGCCTTATTATCAAGAAAAGGCATAGAGGGTGGCAATGCTGGATACTTCCAATAATTGTTGCGGAGTGTATGTCCGATATTACCTACATTATCGGCAGCAGTCTGCGCATACCAGAGCACAGTGCCCTTCACATTGCGCATCTGCTGATGCAAGCGGTGCTTGGCAGGCAACTGATGACTGCGCGGATTGACTGGGTCAGCAAACTTGGCTGTACGCTCTATATCTTCACCTATATATAATGGGCGGTTGCCAGCATGCTTATTCCACCAGGTTATGAGCGTCTTGTAATCGGCAGCACGATTGCCTATCTCCCAATAAATCTGAGGCACACAATAGTCTATCCAACCATTATTCACCCAAAGCAAAACATCAGCATAAAGATCATCATAATTCTGGAGGCCGAAAGTTTCAGAACCATTAGGATCGGTACGCTTGTTGCGGTAGATGCCGAATGGAGAAACACCAAACTTGACCCAAGGCTTAACGGCATGAATGGATTCGCTGAGCTGCTTTACAAACCGGCTCACGTTATCACGGCGCCAATCACCTATGTTTCGCATGCCGCGCGACTGCTGGCGGAAGAGCTGCTGATCAGGAATCTGACGTCCGGCCTCTGGATATGGATAGAAATAATCATCAATATGGAATCCATCAACATCATATCGGCTTACAATGTCCACAGCCACCTCGCAAATATAGTCGGCTGCAGCCTGCAACCCAGGGTTCAACAGCGTCAGCTTGCCATACTGAAAACAGAGATCAGGACGCTTCTTCACGATATTCTTCGGCGAAACCTGCTCATAAGAAGTTACGCTATGCTTGGCACGATAAGGATTAATCCATGCATGAAGCTCCATGCCACGATTATGACACTGCTCTATCACCCACTGCAACGGATCCCAATAAGGAGAAGGAGCCTTTCCCTGCACCCCCGTAAGAAACTTGCTCCAAGGCTCTAAATCACTCTTATACAGAGCATCACACTCGGCACGAACCTGAAAGATTATCGCATTCACGCCATCCTTCTGCAGTTCATCAAGCTGTCTGGTAAGCATCGCCTGGATCTGCTGCGTACTCTTGCCAAGATACTGTCCGTTAACACACTGTATCCAAGCTCCACGAAACTCTCGTTTGTTCTGAGCCTTCATTGTTGCCGACGACATCAGCATCATTGCAACAACGAGCATCAAAATCGCTTTCAGTCTTTTCATCTGTTATCTGTTATTTATCAATTTCATTTTTTCCTTTTCATTCTACAGTTTGTTCTTCATCCCTCAGCTTCGGGAGTGAAATATGGTATCTTACAGCCAGCAATCGGATGGCGCAAACCACACAGAAAGCTACAATTACCGTAATATAGAGGCTCACACCCAGATAGCTCAATCCCCAATAAGCCAAACCACCGGCGACACAAGCCATCGCATAAATCTCCTTTCGGAAGATGACCGGCTCTTCATTAAGAAGCACATCGCGGATAACACCGCCTGCAGCACCCGTGATACAGCCCATGATGATGGCTACCCAAAAAGAGAAACCACATTCGAGCGACTTCTGGATGCCCGCAATATTGAAAAGCGCCAAGCCCAAGGTATCAAACAGAAACCAGGTATTGTCAAGACGCTTAAGATAGCGGTGGCAAGCAATCACTACCAACTGCGCAAACAGCGTACAAATCAGGTAGATAGGACTCAACATCCAAAACGGACGCACACCAAGCATCACATCTCGTATGGTTCCACCACCTATGGCTACAGCCACACCACAAACAAAACCGCCCAGCCAATCATAGTGCTTACTTGCAGCCAGACGAATGCCCGAAAGGGCAAAAGCAAATGTACCGATGAATTCTATCACGCTATGAAGCGTGAGCACGAATTCAGGATCGCCATGTATCATCATTTTCTCGTATCAGTTAGTTGCTCTAAATATCAATTCCTAATTATCTATATATCTATTCTAAATCACTAATTCTTGAATCTTTCTCCCCAGCAGGTAACCATCCAGTTGTAGAGACGCTCCTCGGAAGGCGAATGCTGCGCATGCCAGAAGCGGGCATCCTTCAGTTCGTCTGGCAGATACTGCTGCTCAGTGAAATGTCCAGGATAATCGTGAGGATACTTATATCCGTCATGATAGCCCAAATCTTTCATCAGTTTGGTAGGAGCATTGCGGATGTGCAGCGGAACAGGCAGATTACCCGTTTGACGTACAGTAGCCAGCGCATCATTAATGCCCAGATAAGCACTGTTGCTTTTCGGACTCGTGGCCAGATAAACCACAGCCTCAGCAAGGGCGATACGCGCTTCGGGCCACCCTATCTTCATCACCGTATCGAAGGCTGCATTGGCAAGCAGGAGTGCATTCGGATTGGCAAGTCCCACATCCTCAGAGGCACTAATCACAACCCTACGGGCTATAAACTGCGGGTCTTCTCCTCCTTCTATCATCCTCGCCATCCAATAAAGCGCAGCATCGGGATCGCTTCCGCGAATACTCTTGATAAAGGCTGAGATAATATCATAATGCATCTCACCCTGTTTATCGTAAGCCAGCGGATTCTGCTGCAACTGCTCTTCTACCATCTTGTCGGTAATCACAATCTCTGAAGATCCGGCTGATTCCACCACCAGTTCCAGGATATTGAGCAGTTTTCGGGCATCTCCACCACTATATCGCAGCAGCGCGCCCGTCTCTTCCAACTTAATATTCTTTTCTCTGAGTTCTACATCCTGCGTAATGGCACGATGCAGGAGTCCTTCAAGATCAGTCTTTTCGAGCGGTTTGAGCACATAAAGCTGACATCTGGACAACAGCGGCCGAATCACCTCGAATGAAGGATTCTCGGTGGTAGCACCTATCAGCGTAACAATACCCTTCTCTACCGCACCCAAAAGCGAATCCTGCTGACTCTTGGAGAAACGGTGAATCTCATCAATAAACAATATAGGAGAAGCCGAATTAAAGAATCTACCACTCTTTGCTCTTTCTATCACCTCGCGGACATCCTTTACGCCACTGGTCACCGCAGAGAGGGTGAAGAACGGCACCTTGATGGTTTGTGCCACGATTTGAGCAAGGGTAGTCTTGCCCACTCCAGGGGGTCCCCAGAGGATAAAAGAGGATATACGCCCTGCGTCAATCATCTTGCGCAGCACGGCCCCCTCACCTACCAAATGCTGCTGTCCTACATAGTCAGCAAGCGTGTGAGGTCTCATTCTTTCAGCTAACGGTTCACTCATAGTAATATCCTATAATCACTATAGTTTTGAAGCATTTCTCTAAACTATCTCTATTCTTTTGATAAGTCAAAGATATAAATGTTTCCATTTACAGGAACCTTCAGTATCAAGTTCTGAGCCTTTGGATTCTTCGCTACAACCATGCCATAACGCATTTGACCGGCATTGATAGTTACACGCTTGAAGTATCTGCTATTGATACTTGCCTCTGCTTGTGCCCTAGCCTCATCATTAGCGTTGGTTACAACCTGGGCTTTAGTTTCGATGGTTGTAGTCTTACCATCAGCTCCTTTGACATTAGTGCTTACAGACTGCTCCTCTACATTATTTGGACCCCATAACAGAATCCTTGTCTTTTCTTTCTTCACCCATTCATCACAAGTGTACACTTCGCAAGACTCAGTCTTATTCTTGGTAATAGCCTCAACTTGTATTTTTGAAGGATCAAAGTTAAATCTATTCTGACTTTGGTTTATAATCGAAACATAAAACTCCTGATGTTTGGTTATCTTCCGATCATCTTTTTTAGAGACAACAACTATTACACCATCATCACCATCAACCTGTATACCTTTATTTCCTGATTCATAACCAACAGTATACTTCTCAAATGTTTTCTGTGCCATTACTGGAACACTCAAAAGAAACATTGAAAGAGCAAATAAAATCTTCTTCATAACTTAATCCATTTGAAATTTAACTATATCATTTACCGCACCAGCCACATAAAGTTTTTCCTTGATCAATGGCATTAGCCTCATCTGTAGCAGTTATCTTGCCTGTAGTTCTCTTAAGAGCTGGGCAATTTCTGTCCTTGTGGTATCGCTTAGAGCCAGGGCTATCGGAAACATAAACCTTATCACTAACGCCTATCAGGCATGTATCTTCTGACTTCGCATTAGAATAGCCAACGGAATATGAAATAACCAATCCGAAAGTGAGTATCAAAACTGCTAAGAATATCCAAAGAGGATAAGATACGTGATGAGAATTTTGTTTCCGGTCATTAACTATTCTACTATTACTGTTTAGAAAACGAAAATACAACCGCCTAGCATCTATTGGATCATCAGACTCCAGTATATCAGACCAAAAGCCTAATGACACATCAACTTCCTTACCATAATTATTATAGTACAACCAAATAGAAGTCAAACCATTATCATGACTTTGATTTACAAATCCATCTTCGTTATTGACAACATGCTTGTTCCAAAACACCCCAGGATGATTTGCCATAAAAGAACGCAAACTATTCGCCAATTCTTTATAGGCAAATTTCCCAATAAATTTAGAGCAATTTGATTTCGAAATATCAAATCCAGACAAATGATTGGATTCATCTATAGACAAAACTAAATCATATCTCGTTGAGCCTGTATTAACTTGAACATAATTATCAATAATTAAATTGTATGACTTTTTAGATTCATTATAATGCTTAGAGAAAGCCAAATCTTTAAAGGCTAGAATTTCAAAGACTTCATCAGACGTCATTCCAATTAAAAAGTCTTCAAAACCTATATTTCCATTGCGAAGCAGTTTTAAATCCATTTCACTAAAATAGCTTTACTATCCTACATGTACCTGATTTCTTTCAGAAAGTCCCTGGATCTCTCTGAGTACCTTATTTTCTGCACGAAGGGCTATCACTTCTCTCTCCAGTTCATTCATATCAGCCACATTACTGCTGTTAGCTAAAGAAGGCGTTTTCTTATCTGAACTAAAAAACTCAGCAACATCTACACCAAGGACTTCAGCAAGGTTTTCAACTGTACTAACCTTCACATCAGCACCGTTCAGAAGGTTATCCAACGTAGTTCGACTAACCTTCATCCTAGAAGCAATATCAATTTTGCTAAGTTTGTTGGACGTTATAATGTCCACTATTCTTTGCACATTCATATTAAAATCCTTTAAATGTTCAACAAAGTGGGTTAATGTATATTAATAATGCCCACTAAACCGTACACTTCCGAAAAGTTTATTGTACTTTTGCACCGTAAAGTTAGTAAATAAATAAATAAGTGCCAAATAAATTTGAAGAAAAATGAAGAATGAAGATAAAAAAGTTCCCGATGCGCCTAAAAGGTTATGGGTTCGAACAAATTCTTTGATACATGACACAGGCTTAACGGCTGTAGGAAATGTTTCATACAGAGAATATTGGATCGGACACAAACATAAGGCTCCAGATGTAAAACCTTATTGTTATGAGGAAGAAGAGGAATATACAAGCCTCAGCCGATCTTGGCATAAAGCAAAGGAAGTTCCAGAAGATTTGCACACCTATATCATTGGTGTTTCAAAAAACTTCACTCATCCGGTTCTTATTGACTTAGAAAAGAAATGCCTGCATAAGTTTTATGATGCTGTCAACATAAGCGATAAGATGAAGTGGAACGGAATCATCCGGAAAGATTTTCGCTTCGCTTACTGGGCTTACATTAGGGACTTAGTTCCTACTATTGAGGAAGGAGGCACAAAATGAAAAAGAATAAAGCTCTATTCCTCGATATTATGCTCAATAACAGATTTGTATGCACACTGAAATACATGTATTGTCCATTGTTCGTGATAAGATACGAGGCGTTAATAAAGTTTGTTCTCGATAAGAGGCCATCTTTGAAAGGCAAACCATTCAGAATAATGTTTTGAAACAACAAACGAAACAAAGCGTATGAAAAAGATAATGTTCAATGACCGATATGGTCTCACCGAAGCAGTTCTAGATGGTCGCAAGACTCAGACAAGAAGAATCGCTTATAAAGAGCCTTTCAAGTATTACTGCAATTGCGGTTTCTATACGGAAGGAAAAGACAAAGGCAAACTCGCCATCAATGATGGAAATGAGATTGTAGCAAAGTCCACTTATAAAATAGGTGAAGTCGTAGCAGTCGCACAAAGATACAGCGATATTCCGTATATCAAAGAACTACACCCAAGGATAAATACTTCCGAAGGATGGGGAAACAAGATGTTTGTGAAGTCTGATTTGATGCCTCATCAAATTAAAATTACCAAAATTTGGTGTGAAAGACTACAGTCCATCAGCACCGATGACTGCATGAAGGAAGGAATCTGCTGTTGTCACATGCCCTGGTTTCATGATGTCTATTCATACGATGCCACTAACGATAGCAAACGTAAGAAATGGTGGTACCAAACTCCTATCGAAGCATACAAAATGCTTAGCTGCAAGCTCCACCTCCACTGGGACAGCAATCCTCTCGTTTTCGTTTACGATTTCAAACTAGTAAAATAATAATTAAAATCAAGCAATATGTCAGAAGAAAAAGTACCACTCAGACCTCAGATCAGAGAATTGGAGCTGGGTAAATCAATCAGTTTCCCTATCAGGAGAATGAGAACGATCAAGACAACCTGCTCGGAATTAGGTGTAATTTACTGTCGTAAGTTCAAAACCAAAATCAACCGGGAGAAAGAGATCATCACAGTTACAAGAACAAAATAAAAACAATAGTCATGAACGAAGTAGTACAAATCCAGTTTGCAGATAAGATGCTATCCTTTGATACATTCCTGTCAGCCATACGCAACGTTGTTGCAGAAGAAGTCTGCAAGGCTGTGGGTAAACGTCCGTTCCTCACACAAGCCAAGGCATACGACATCTACGGAAGAAAAAACGTAGAGCGATGGAAACGTGAAGGAAAGGTGAAGGATTTTGCTAGAGGCAGTAATGGCAAGATTACTCGCCACGAATACAAAGTATCAGAGCTGGAAGCCTGTGCCTGCCAAGTTCAAGACTATTTGTGTCCCAAATAAGATTTTACTTTTAGGATAGATATAAGGCTGATATTGATTAGTACAAATTATGCGAAACTATGGTAGGTAACAGTTGCTTTGCCCATTGGGGGCGATGTTCAAGTTATAACGTTTAAATTACTTAGTTCTGGGTGTTTATCAAAAAAGACTGCGAAGAAGGACTAAGCAGCCGGGCACGGGGTTCGAATCCCTTTACCTACCGCAAATATAAACAATATAAAAAAATAAAGTTATGAAAACAATTAAGATCTTCTTCTGCATTGCCATCTGGCTCGTTCTTGGATGGCTCTGCCTCAGTAAACTCTCTCAGGGCATTCATGATGAGAACCTCATTTCACAGATGCCTCAGAGCACCTATGATGAGATAGTAGATACTCTTACTACTAGAAATGGCTTCCAGCCTACCGAACATCAGATAGTAACTTACTATTATGAGCGATTCCAGAAGTAAGAGCACCGCAGCTCGCAAGTGCCTCCTGTGCAAAGATGGGCGTAACTGCATCAATGGCAAGTTTTGCCTTAAGCACAAAAGATACGTGGAGCATCAGGAGAAACTGCCATGTGAATGAAAAGTAGATTAACTAATAAACAGTTAGCAATATGGATAAACAAAAATTAGAAAGAGCAAAAAATATTGAATCTTTATTGTCCAAATTAAATAGTGTAGATTTTTGGTCGAGAAATAAAAACACTACTGACATTCTAGGAAATTATCTTTATCATTTATGCTACAGAGATAAAGAATTTGGTGGCAAGTTACACCAGCTTATTTCTGAAACTATAAATAGATTAAAAAAAGAGCTTGATGAACTTTAGTAGTAACCACCCTATCCTGCAATAGGGAGAGGGTAAAAAGAAGAGAATATGAAAGAATTTAAATTATTTGCAACGTTAATTCAAGTTGCGTTTATTGTTATGAAGTTATGTGGTGCTATTCACTGGTCATGGCTACTGGTTTTTTCACCAATTTTGCTATATCTTTTTAGATTTGTTTTAGCGTTTTTTTGCGTAAAACACGAAATCAAACAGAGTCAAAAGAACTTTCGTGACAGAATGGACAATCTAAAAAGATTGCAGCAAGAGTATCAAGATGCAGTAAAAAAAAGAAATGGAGGAGAAAAGAAATGAGCAAAAATAAAGCTATTGAGTATATTAAACGTGCCAAAGAACAGTTATCTGACGAATTACTTACTGTAAGGTTTTGCCAAATGGATCGCAATAATTTAGACAAGGCATTAAAAGAGTTGGAGGACAATATGGAACAGAACAAGGAACGGCTATCATTCAAGACCTTCGATAAGGTTCTTGTGCGTAACCAAGATGAACATAAATGGAGACCAGCAATCTTTGTACAAACACGTATAGGTGATTCCCCATACAGGTACAACGCTTTGCTATTGTCTACCGGGCAGGTAGGTGACTTTGTCCAATGCATTAAATACGAAGGTAATGAGAAAATGGCATTCACCGCTGACCCATTTTAGGTAAACAGAAATGTGGTTTTATATAATTTCAATCATTATGGAATCAGAAAAAGCAAAGTCAGACCGCATAGCCAGGCAGCGAGAATACTATCTTAAGCATCGTGATAAAATGCTCGCCTATTCTCGCAAATACATCAAGGATCATCCCGAAAAGAAGAAGCTATATCGGGAAAATGCAGCCAAGAAACGAGCCAACGGCACTGGATAGTATCTCTGATAATATCAGCGCAACAAAGAAAAATTGCTGGAAAAGTCTAAGAGTTGGAGAAAGAATCACCCCGAAAAGGTGAAGGAGTACCAGCGCAGATACTATCAGAAGAAAAGAGCAGCAGCAAAGAAAGAAAAGAAGATAATGCTGAATCCAGATATAGATAAGGCAAAATCCCTCTTCCGTGATCCTTCTAAGACTGTTCACCTACAGTGGCTCCTGGAACACAACAGAAACAAAAGTAAGCAATATGAATCACGCTAGTTTATTCAGCGGAATCGGTGGTGCTGAGGTCGCGGCATCCATGATGGGATGGCAGAACCTCTTCCATTGCGAGATACAAGAGTTTCCTCGCAAGGTGCTCCAATACTGGTTCCCAAATTCAGAAAGTTATGAAGACATTACCAAAACAGACTTCCATCAGTGGCAGGGAAAAGTCGATGTTCTCACCGGAGGATTCCCATGCCAGCCTTTTAGCGTTGCCGGCAGAAGAAAGGGAGAAGACGATAACCGCTATCTCTGGCCACAGATGCTACGAGCGATTCGGGAGATTAAGCACACTTGGATCGTTGGTGAAAACGTTGCTGGAATCCGAACCATGGTGGAGCCCGGCCAAGAGACTAAAGTGGGACGCACAGGCGATCTTTTCGAAGAGAATTACATATACAGAGAGGAAAGCAGGTCCACACTCGAAAAAATCTGCCAGGAACTTGAAGCAGCAGGATATTCCGTCCAACCGCTTAATATTCCAGCTTGCAGTGTCGGAGCACCACACAAAAGAGAACGCATCTGGATTGTTGCCCACCGTGCAGACACAGGGGCTGAAACGCTGCAATATGAAAGGAAAAACAGAGTTCATGCCTCTAGATCTCCTTCCTACGCCTACAGCAACCGACAAAGGAAGTGGAAGAATAAACAGAAGTCCCTCTCCCGGTGCTGCAGAACGACCAACCTTGGCTCTTGCCGCAATACAAGGACTCTTGCCGACTCCTTGCGCCACAGAAGCAACAAAGTTCACAAAGACCTTCAACCCAAATTCTCAGATGGGAAAAAGTCTTACGGCATTGGCAATCAGTGGAATGATACCTTCTCCATCTTCCCAAAAGAAGATTTCTGGAAAGACTTTCCAACTCAATCCCCTGTATGTAGAAGAAATGATGGGATTCCCTTTGATGTGGACCGCCTTACCATTTCTTTCCCTAAATGGCGAGCAGAATCAATAAAGGCCTACGGCAATGCATGGGTCCCTCAGGTGGCCTACAAGATATTCCGGGCTATTGAGGCAGAAGAAAAGAAATAAGATAGTAAATTCTATATTCCAAATAAAAGAAACAGCAAATGAAAACAGATGGCTACATTCTTACTCCAGAGCTGCTGCAGTGGCGTTATTTTCATCGTCCGGTGGTGGTACAGGTGCTCATCTACGTGCTCCTGTCTGCCACCCACAATGAGGCTTCCGCTGCTACGCTCTCCTTACGTCTGTTGGCTGATCGGCTCCATACCTCGGTCAAGTCTATCCGCTGTGCCATCGATGTTCTCATACAGGAGCGAATCATCACAAAATGCAGCTCCCCAAAAGCCTCAACAATAGTGTATGTTAACAGTTCGCATCCCCTCTCCCACTGCATACTACCCTATCAAAACCAACTTGGGGCACAGAATGGGGCACTCTTTAGGGCACAGATAGGGGCACAATCAGGGGCACAGATTTTAACTTCGCAAGTTACTGATACACAAGATTGTGCAGCGTATCTTCAAGATAACAAGGGCACAGATAGGGGCACGATTAAGGGCAAAGATGGGGCACGCTCTAGGGCACACCCTAAACAAGGGGCACACCAAAAGGCACAGTCTAGGGCACAGATTAACAATTCCGAAACCCCTTTAAATAAAGGTGATTCCGAAGATTCAGCCGAAGTTGAGGGCACAGATAGAGGCACAATCAGGGGCACAGATGTAAGAGGAAAGAAACAAATAAAAGAAAACATTTCCCCCGAACCCCCTATAAAAGAAAACAAACAAAGAAAGGAGAAAGCCCACACCCACACACAAAAAAAAGAAAAAGAAAAAAAGTCGCTGGATCCGGAAGTTCAGTTCTCGGAAGTGCTAAGACTCTTCAATCGCCTTTTCCTTGGAACGCAGGTCAAGCCAATCTCAAAGATGACTCCCGACCGCAAGAAGATGGTGGCAAAGTTTATCTCAGACTATTCCTTCGAGGATATAGAACCGATGCTTCGCAAGGCTCTCAACTCCGATCTACTCTCAGGGCGCAAGGATGGTGGATGCTATATCTCCTTCAACTGGCTCTTCAATCCGAAGAACTACGAGCCTCTGATGGAAGGTACCTACGACAATCCTACAGTTGTAGCCTCAGCCGGGAAGAAGCCTCAGCATTCAAGTTCTCCACCACCTTCTCCTACACAGCCTCAACACGAGGAGACCAACGAGGAAATAGAAGCTCGACTGAGAATGAAAGAAGAGCGCAAGAAGGAATTGGAGAAAGAACAGACCGAAGCCCTCAAGCATAAGTATCTAGGCTGGATAGAAGCCGCCAAGAAGAACCCGAATGGTTCCATGGCAAAGATGGTGAAAGATGCCTACAAGAATGGCACTCTAGCCAAACTGGGCATCGTTTGGAATCCATCGGTGGCAGAAGAAGAACAGTCACTGGCCGACTTGGATGATAAGACACAGAGTTATGTCCAGTCGATCCTCAGGGACTAAGATACAAGTAACAAACAATTTAATTCATACGATTATGGACAGACAAGAATTAATCGACCGCCTCAACGGCAATTATCCTGAATACACCAAGAAATCTGCTACCAAACAGAAGAAGGTGCAACATGAAGGGCAGCTACAGATAGCTTGTGTACGCTGGTTCCGTCTCCAGTACCCGGCTTATGCCTCTCTCCTCTTCCATCCCAAGAATGAGGCTGATGGTGCTACCAGTGGCAAGAAGATAGCCATCAACGCTGCAGCAGGAGTTGTGCCGGGCGTTCCAGATCTCATCCTGGCTCTCCCTTCATACAAGAATGGCAAAAACGGAGTTATCAACAGGGGTACAGAAGTATTCTACGGCTTGGGCATTGAACTAAAGTATGGTAAGACAAACAATCAGACAGCTCATCAGAAACGTTTCCAGGGCTACTGGCAGTGTGCTGGCTATAAATACGCTCTCTGTCGTTCTCTGGAAGACTTCATTAAAGTTGTCACAGATTACATGCTTTCAGTTGATTTAGGCATCCTTAAGAATATAACATCTTATCATCTGAGTGACGATGATACTGAGCACAACAAGCAAGTATTAAACAAAATCATTAAAAACAAGAAGTAATATGGAAATCGGATTCATCATCATCATGCTGTGCCTTGTAATGATGGCCAGCACATTCATCTATCTAGTTTACACTCACCGCAATCGCTCTTGCAAGAGCTGCAAGTTTTTCCGGCCTACAGCAAACAGTAAGTACAGCGGAACATGCAACGGCTTCGGCCATCATCGCTTTCACTGGGAATGTTGTGGGGAATGGAAACGTAAAACTACCAAACAGGATGAACTTTAAAATCATACATCTATGGGCAATTACATCAAACAAAACCTGATGCAGCCAACACCATCGGTTGCTGATCAGGAGAAAATGAGGATGTGCAAGTTCTGTGTACATAGCCACATCAGCGACCTCGGCTACAACCATTGCTGGAAGTCAGATAGTGCTATTTATAACGGAGATTCCCCTACTGGCGTCTGCTGGGCTTTCAGAGACAATCGGATATGGAAACCCTATTATTTCTCTAGACTCATGTCTAGCTACAGGGGGAATATCTGCTGGGTAAGACCGATCTACTGCTCTTCTAAAAAGAGAAAGAACCGTATTATCCAATACGAAATCAACGACCCAGTAGCCTCAACAATAGATAAAGTTTCCCCCAAGGAGTTCGCTAGGGATTACATTCCAGCCACTCCTGGCTCCAAGCCTCCACATACTATGAAGGAGTATGAGAAATGGGACACCTATTGTTTCGGTGGCTTCGATCCGCAGCTTTCTGAAAAACAGGAGGCAAGAAATTATCATGAAGAAAACTGGCAGCAAATCCTTGCTCAGGAAGCAATAGAAGAACAATTAAAACAAGAAGCAATATGAAGAAAAGATATTTTTATGTAGTCGCATCATTCATGCGCAAAGACATAGCCAACACATGGCGTAAGGTTGACTTTACCATCATGAAGGATGATGGCTCAGCATTGTTCCCTCTAATGGAGGCTATCAAGGTGATTAATGAAGGATATTCAGAGATAGCTGATCCTGCAACTCTCCAGTTCGACAACTGCATAGAAATCAGCAAGGAAGACTATGAGGCTTTCAATAATCTCAAAAATTTAGTCAAAGTGAATAAGTAGCTTATGAAAAAGACTATGAAGACTGTGGATAAGTATTTATCTGATATGAAAAAGTTAGAAAATCTAGTTAAACGCAATAAACGTTTGATTATTTTGAAAACAAGAATGTGGTAAAATCCACCGTTCCCAACGATTCCATCGCTGGTCCATCAAAAAGAATAGTCAATATAACAAAGTAAGAAATTAAGAAATGGAAAAGACAATTTATATACCAGGTGATCTGGTTATGACCAACGGCATTCCTGTCGGAACGAAAAAAGGAATTGTTTACCGAGTCACAGAAAGTAATGCTGATAAATATAGAGCATTGCAAGATGGAAATGCATTCACTGAACTGAAAGGTTCTGTCACTCTTTCCAACTTAAAAGGAAAAACCATTGTAGATGATGGATTCCTATTTTGTGATAGTGGTGCATGGGTGAAGGATATTGTTCCTATCCCTCTTACTCCTTCCATACTAGAGAAGAACGGCTATAGGCAAATAGTCAATCATAGCCATATTTACCAACATTTAGAAAATGATTGTTATGAAATCTGGAAAAATGTGAAGAATTGGACTATGTATTGGAGAGGTGTACATTTATGCAACTTCAAATATTTGCATGAGTTACAACATATCCTTTTATTCCTGGATCTAAACTCAGAAATGGAGGTATAGCGTATGACAGAGAAAGAGTTAAAAGTCAAATTAAGAGTTGACATGCTCATCTTAGAGATAGAAACCGCGTTAACTGTTTCTGACTCCAAGTTTATCAATGCAGAGCATGTTTTATCACAGTTGAGAATTATCAAACAAGAATTAGAACAATGAATATATACTTAACAAAATCAGAATACGATGCTATAAGTTTTGCTTGGTCTCAAATTACAACAGAGATTGAAGGATGCTCTGATGATAGCTTTGCCATTGAAGCTGGAGAGGCTATCAGCCAACTGTCTTCTATACAAGACAAATACAGAGAAGCAAAAAGAAAAAGAGAATTATTCCATGCAGTAAGAGCAAAGTTTAAAGAAGACTTTCCTGAAGCTAGTTCTTCGACTTTAGGAAAACTGGCTAGAAAAGCAATAAAAATGAGTAAAGAAAAGAATTAAAGTAATGAAGATAAAAATAATCAAACCAACGAAGTGCGCTCAGGATGTTCACGAAACAACCAAATATCCACGCCCATGGTTTAAGCCGAAGCCAGAGCTTCCAGCAGGTACGATTTTGGAGGTGGATAAAGTCTGGCAAAATTTCTTTGGCAGCCATTATCGCTGTCAATTGCCAGAAGAAATGAAAGATAAAGGCTATTCCCTTCCGTGGTACGACATCCCAATAGAGAATGCTGAAATATATAAAAGTTAAATTTAAATCATAACAATTATGGCTAAAGTATATGTAGATTATTCAGAGTTCGAAACCTTGAAGAATCGAGTAAAGGAATTAGAAGAGACCGTAAAAGAGAAGGATAAGACCATCGCTTCCCTCAAAGACGGTTCCAGAGTTATTATCCGCAAGGAAGTGCAAATAGAGTACGAGACATTCAGTGAACCATATCGTAGATTGCGTGGCATTGACAAAGACCCTTTGTATTCACAAGATGATAAGCCAAGACGCACTGTTGAGACCTCTGAGTCTTACCTTGGCTTTGAAGATGTGCGCTTGAAAGTTGAAGACAAAATGAAGGACGAGATAAACCGTAGCATCAAGCAGCGAGACGATTCACGCGATAGTTACGAATCCTCTGTTCAGAAATATAAAGAAAAAGAGAAAAAGTTGGATGACAAGGAAAAGTCTCTCAATGATAAGTATGCCAAAAAGGAAGCAGCTCTCATTTCTGAATATAAGGAGAAGGAAAAAGCACTTGAAGCAGACTATCTAGACAAGGGTAAGGCATACAAGCGACAATTAGAAGCGGATTATAAAAGTTATAAGAATCAAGCAGGTCGTTTGCCATTGATCAACAAGAATGCAAAAGAAGCCCTGTCTCTCCTCAATGCCAATCGCTTCTTCAAGCCAAAGGGCGTTGAAAGTATTCTAGCACAGATAATTCAAAAGTGTGAGCAATAAAAAGATTAGAGTATGACAAAAGAAGAATTAGCAAGAATCAATGAAGTTATAGGCAATGTAAACAACGCTGTATCTGAAATTGAACAACTTGAAACTGCTAGAAGTAAAGTTGAGACAATAGTGTTTGATGAAAAGTTTTTGAAAGATGAAAATACGCCAAAGTTATATGTAGATATGTATAGTAGAACTGGCATCCAAAAAATAGGTCTTTATAAATATCTGGATTCAGATACCATTCTAGTCATCAAGAATGCACTTATCAAATGTATTGATAATCGTATCTCATTAAACAAAAAGTTAATAGATGAAACTAATTATATGAGAATTAATAAAATAAGAAGATATGGAAAATAAAACATTAAAACAGTACATCGGTACAAAAATGGTGAAGGCAGAACCAATGGCAAAATCTGCTGCAGTAGCTAAAGGTTGGGCAAGACCATCATTAGAAGGAAACGAAGACGTTCCTGGCTATCACGTCCAGTACACTAACCCAGATGGCAGCACCTACGATTCATGGTCCCCTAAGGATGTGTTCGAAAAGTCATACCAGGTAGCAGAAGACTTCAAGGACCGTCTCATTATTGAGCTCAAGGAGTTGAAAGAACGTTTAAATAAACTCGAAGCTTTCTTGAATGAGAATGATTACGACAAGGTTGCTGAAAAATGCGGACCTGTTCAGACAGCATTAATGCTTTCTCAATATCATGCAATGAGACATTACTACGATATTTTAAAAACTCGTATTGAATTATTGGAGAAATTTCCAGCCAAGAAATAAGTGTGAACAATAAAAAAATACAATTATGGAAGTAACAATAACATTAATTATCTGCCTCAGCGTGGTCTTCATTATCACGCTAGGCATCGTCTCTTGCACGTTAAGAGACGAGAACTTCAAAGTTCGCTTTGATGACAGGAACAAGCGTTTAAGTCGAATTATTCAAGAGCAGCGTGATGAACTTATCAAATACAGAGAGGCTATCAAAAAAAATGATGCCAATCTAGAAAGATCTCTAGAGGTGTTAGCTTCTGCTTCCGATACTGTCAACAAAAAAATATCTCGTTTGAAAGATGCGGAAGGACTTCTAAGCAATTTCCAGGTTAAACTTGGAGACTTCAATTTGGGGCAGGATAAGTCTTTAAAGAAGACGGAGGAAGCTATTCGTTCATTCTCCTCTTACATAAAGAAAATTAATGATGATAATGTGAGATTATTTCAGCACTTTGAGGAACGTCTTGTCAGTCGTCCTTCTTACCTCTCCCCAGGCGAGAAGAAGCATTTTAAGGAATACATGCAATCATGTGCTAGAGGCTATACATTTATTAGCAACATGCCAAACAAAACGGACAAAGATTTTGTTTGTGTTGAAGATGTAGATAAAGCACTTGAATTTGTAGGTAGAGACCAATGGGATTTATTATACATTAAATACCCATCAGAAGAAGTAAATATTGCCAATGGACAGAATACAGAACGAAATCAGTAAACTTCGCCATGAGCAGAATTTGCACGAAAGACTGCAGGCTGCCCAACTTCGACAGATAAAGCGAGAGCACGATGGTCTTCACAAGTGGATTACCATTAAGCCAAATCTCAGCCTCCTCTGCCGGATAGACGAAAAAGGTAACCTCCTCCCCAAGGAACAGGAGCGCATCAATAAGATTAAGAAAACATTAGGCATCAAGTAATATGAGTGAACAGGCAGCCCTCGCATTTCGTAAGCTAGTAGCTTCCATGCGAACTTTAGAAAAGCAGTATTGGGCACGCAGAGATAAAGGCGTCCTACGCCAATCCATTGAACTGGAAAAGCGAGTTGACGAAACCATCATGAAGGTTGAACCAAAAAACGTACCGCAAACCGACAATGGGAACTTCTTTATCCTGGTAGCTGAACTTCGGGTGGCAACTAAGCAGTATTTCTCTGAGAAGAAGAAGCCTGAGCCTGACAAAGAACTGGTGAAGACTCTCTTTAACACCATCAAGGAGAAGGAAGCAAAGATTGATAAGCAACTCATCCATTTTCAGGAAGAAGACTTTCGCAAACAAGGCTACACCATTCAGTACCATGTCATGGAACGTCCATACAAATGCCCTCCTCATAGCCTCTTCCAGTCAACAGATGAAGAACTGGCGAATGTGATGTTTAATGATTACTTACGAAATCCCTCACCCGGTACAATGATCTTTAAAATGAAAAAGTATATCGGCAGGGATGGAAAACCTCTCTCAGACGAAGAAATCAATAAAATATTGTATAACAAATAAAAAACAAAGAATTATGAAAAAATCAGAAAAGAAAGAAGAGTCTGCACAAAATGTTGCAGTCAAAGTAAACAAAGCAACAGAAAAAATCATCGGCACAGGTAATTTTCAATCTCTCCGCTCTCGCTCCTCTACCTGGTTTGAGTGCAAAGTAAGATACGAAAAAACACGTGAAGATGGCTCCGAAAAAATGACAACGGAACATTACACTGTAGATGCGCTCTCTTTCACCGAAGCAGAAGCAAAAATCATTGAAGAAATGGCAGTCTACGTCTCTGGTGAACTGAGGGTAGATAACATCAACAGAGCTGCCTATGGAGAAATCTTCTTCTCCGACATCAGCGATGATGATCTCTGGTTCAAGGCTCGTCTTGCTTTCATCACCATTGATGAGAAGAGTGAAAAGGAGAAACGTTCCTATGTTACCTATCTCGTCCAGGCAAAGAGTCTTGAACGTGCTCGCCGCTATATTGATGAGGTTATGGGTAAAACCATGATAGATTACGAGGTCAAGAGTCTATTTGAGACTAATATCATGGATGTTTTCGAACATAAATCCTCTTCTGAAGAGAAAAAGGATGAGAAGTCCGAAAAATAAGTAGTAATCTTGCGCATTTCGGTCTACCATGGCCGAAGTTGCGCAAGTTATCACTTTTTATCCTCATTTTTCTCGTACCTTTACCCACATTATTAATATATAACATCAATCATATATGAAAAAGTTGAAACGTTTAATCATTTACCTACGCCTCTGGTTTATCCGCCAGATGGGGTACAATCTCCCATCCCTCCGTGAGGCAACCTGTATCGTTCCCGGTCAACTCTATGACCATTTCGGTCGTGTTGTCAGGGCTGTACCCAGTAAGCCAATAGATAATGAAGTTGGTAGCAAAGAACAGAAAGATGTTCCTGATCATTGTCTTCAGTGCGATCTGTACAACAAGCATATCCCTTGCTCCTTCAATCATCGCATGGTCAACGGCAACGACATCTGTGAAAATCATCATTTTGAAATCATCTGCCTCAACTCTGGCAACATTTAAAGACTACTCATTATGGAAAAGCAAAAACCAAGATACAAACTTGATAAGAAAACGGGGCATCTTCTGGAAATACCTTCTAAGAAGCAGGTTCGTGAAAACGTCAAGAAGATTCGTGAGCAAAAGGGAAAAGAGCAGTTACCTCAATCTCCAGTCACGATTCATGAGACTCAGGCAGAGAAAAACTTCAAAAAGGTTCAGAAGGTCATCGACCGCATGCACGCAAAGGCGAAACTGCCCGATTTTCTCTCAATGGCTCGACATAAGTTCCTCTCCACCGTCTGTGTCATCAATAAGCCGGGCAAACAACGTAGCCTACTTCCTGATAAGAAAGGCCGCTTCGTCATGCTCTGCCATGGAAATATGGCTAAAGTTTTCACGGCTGATGTTTGCCTTCTCGTTAAGATTCAGAAGTCCATCATCAAGAAACATGAAATGGCTCCAGGTGGAGAAGTGACCACAGAGCATTGGCAGGATGGTAGCTGGAGCATTGTACCTTGCCGGGCAGACAAGAGTAATTACACCACCATCCAGGAGGTCCGTCTTCGTCCATGGTTCTTTCTTCATCGCTACTGGTATGAAATTTCCTTCGATGGCAGAGTAGAGCCAGCAATGATGTTAAATGATTACAACCTCAACCCTACTCTTAGCAAGAAGCATTTCTATGTTACCAGAGAATATGTAAAAGTACGAAACCAGGATGCCGAAAACGACTATTTCCGTTTCTGGCTCCATAAACCTGCAGATCATGAAGCTAACAAATGATGTCATTATTCTCAATCGTCCTCGCGTTCAGAAGCGAGGACTTGCCCTTAATATCTCTGGGCGTATCACTCTAAGGTCTAGTCCTTGCAAACTGTTGGATCTCCATCCGGGTGATAAGATTTGTTTCTGTTTCAATACGCCAAGTAAGCAGATGTATGTCATTAAGTCTACACCGGATATAGAAGCTAAAGAAGTAGAATGCATCAAACTGTCTGGCCGTAAGGGGCAGCTCCATGCCAGTAATGTTTCTACCGTCAGTTTCTTGCTTAGCTATATACCGAATATCCCGACTGGTACTAAGCAGATAGAACTGGTTACGGCAAATGAAACTATAAATCTCGATGTAGATGGCGTCAGTTGTCCAGCTTTGGCTATCGTTAACAGGGCCGACAGCGAGCATTGCCGATAGTAAAATATTAAACATTAAGAAATATGCAACAATCAATTAGATACAAAGGCCTCAGCCTCACTCCTGATGAAATGTCAGTAGAAAACGGTGCGCTATCCCTCTGCGGCAATCTAGAGCTGCATGATGGCGCGCTGCGCCCTTCTATTGTCACAGGAACACCCCTCTCTCAGCCACTCACCATTAATGGTGAGGTGGCTAAGATATTGTATGTTCACGAAACAGGTAGTTACCGCCACCTCATAGCCATAGCCTCATCAGCCATCTACTGGTTCATGCAGGATGGATCTCTAGGTTCAACAACCCCTATCAAGTCTTTCGACTACGAAGCATCGGTTCTTTCCGTCAATTCCATAGGCAATACGCTTATCATTGTAGCTACAGATGGTATTCACTATGCTTTATGGGTGGATGGTGGCTATAAATATCTGTCACAGAAGCCTCCATTCGTAGAAATCGCCTTTTCTATTTCCGATGATTACCCAGAGAACTACAGTAATGGTGGAATAGTAACAGAAGGTAGTGTTAAAGGTTTCCGGGAAGTCTTCCAACAAACCACATACTCCTGCAATGACGTTTTTGATAAGGTAAGAATACCCTTTTTAGATATTCTTACCAAAGACGTTGAATGTCTTATAATTAAAGAAGACAAGCAGTCCGATCTTACACAGAGCATCTATGCACTTGTCAATCGAACAAACAATCTTATTGCTCGTAATGGACGTTTCTATGCAAATTTCTTTGTTAGATATTGCTATAGAATGTTTGATGGTTCCATGATTATGCACTCTTCACCTGTTTTTATACCAGTGCAAATTCCTGATAGCTATATGGTGCTGTCAGCTAATGCTTTATCAAGTTTTACTGATTATGTCATCGATACCAGTGATGACTTTACCATTCAGCGCATAGATGAAGATAATAACAAATTCAGTGTACATATCACAAAGGCAGCATTTATTTATTATCCACGAAATGTAGATTTAAACTATACTATACTGGACGCAAAACGTGAAGAACTTGAAGAATGGAAGGATGTCATCAAATCGGTAGATATATTCATTACGCCTCCTATTTCTAACGTTGACACATCTAAAAAAATTTCAAGTATCAGATATAATCGAAGAAATTACATGCTAGGAAAAGGTTTACTATCACTCACTTTTGAAACATCACTCCCTTCTGAAACATCTAGACCACCACGTATTGGAGACTCTTCTGTAGATTTCCCTTCACTTAGTCCAGATGCCTATCGTAATAAATTAAAGAATACCTCTGCTTTCTACAAGGTCTGTTCGTTGAAGCTATCAGATTTAGCAATTTGCTCAGCGAAGAAATTACCTGTTGACAAGAATGCAGTCTATCAGGTATCATTACAGGAACAGATGAAGGATGACTACAAAACTCATAACTCGCTCTTCGCACAAGGTGGCTATGTCTATAACCACCGCCTCAATCTGTACGGCATGAAAGAGAAACTGTTTCAAGGATTCAGCGGCTTTGTTATGCTACCAGGTCTGTACAGTCTTACATTCGATACGAATTACCAGGAATTAAGGTACAAAATTCAGAAAATTGTAGTTAGCCTCAACACCACTTCCGGAACGAAATATGTTGAAAGTAGCGACAAATTCTTCTCTCGTCAGGATATTGATGTCTTCATGATCTGCAACCTTGTCAAGTTCTACCCGGATTCCAGAGCTGAAAAAATGGCTATCTTCTGTAAGGATTATTCTGATAATGATGTCATCTTCGTCTTCCCTCTGGAACAATGTGAAGAACTGAATGGAGCGATGCACATGGGAGATTTCACCGACATTTTTTTAGCCGGCATTTTCGAGGAGCAATATAAGGTCGATAAGTTTGATTATACGGTTGATGATGTAGTGGAACTGTCCAATAAGATCTACACCTCCGAGTCTGATAATGCCTTCTATTTCCCATTAAACGGAATCAATACCGTAGGTATCGGAACCATACAGGGAATAGCCTCCACCACGCGTGCGCTCTCACAGGGTCAGTTTGGCCAATACCCTTTGATGGCGTTCTCCACCGATGGCATCTGGGCAATGGAAGTTTCTTCCCAAGGCACCTATAGCAGCATCCACCCCATCAGTCGTGAGGTTTGCAGCAATCCGAAGTCTATCACTCAGCTAGACCAGTCCGTGCTTTTCGCAACCAACCGCTCAATCAGTCGCATAGCAGAGTCACAGGTGGTTTCCATGTCCGATGTCTTAGATGGTCCCGGCTTCAACATTTCCGGTAGCCTAGGTAAGTTCCTCAACTTCTTCGTTGATGCAGAAGGGGATAGCGAATCTGTCAAGACTACCAAGGCTCAGATGCGTCAACTCATAGATTTTACTTCATCGCCAATAGAGTTCTTCCAGCGTTGTCAGGTCATCTACGACTACAAAAACTCTCGCATCTTCTGCCTGGATGTTACACAGACGAGTAAGACCTCTACGGCTGATACGGTGGCACTCTGCTATTCTATCAAGGATAATGCCTGGAGCACTTTCCTTATACAGAACGTGCTCACAGCAATCAATTCCTACCCACACCCCTACATACAATATAGGGATGGCAGCGTGATGGTGCTCGATAAGGGTTACGATTACGAAGATACAACAGAGTATCATGGTATAATAGTCACTCGTACCTTGAAGTTCGATGAAGATAACGTACCTGATTCCATTACAGGCTATATCCATTCCCTCACGTCTGGCAGCATACCAATTTTGTGGTTATATGGTAGCAATGATAATCAGAATTGGCATTACATCGGTCGCTTGGGCGGCATGAAGTCCAGCTACATGGCTACTCACAGCTATCGTTTCTTCCGCATCGCCCTATACCTGAAGATGAAATCCATGAATCAATACTTTGCTACGCGCCTCGAAATCATCAGGCGTTTTAGCAAGTTCTAGCAGAAAAACCACCGTTCCATGGCATTCTAAGCCATGTAAAAAACAAGAGCCTTCGCAAATCAGGAGTTATCCCGAAGCGAAGGCTCTTTCCATAAACACACCTAAAACGAAAGAAGAAAAAAAGTTTCATTAAGTAAAGCCACCGTTCCAGGCGATTCTATCGCCTGTCCCCAATAGCCTCTTAGGTAAAGCTAGGCCGTCTCAAAGTATAGTTATCCCGGCTCAGCAGGTTGCTCTTAATATTATTGAAGTCTGCTGTAGCACTATTCCCATACTGTCCAGCCTTGTCTGCATACTGATCCTGCAAAAATTGGCTCATCGTATAGTCAACGATATACCGGTGCATATTGTTCTTAAGCGCATCCGTCACAGCCACGTTCCAGTTCGGAATCTCCAGTTTCAGGGTAACAGTCTCATAGATACTTTCCTCCCGATCATTACCAGCCTTAGTTACGGTAGAAGTCACTTCCTCATCTTCCTGGCCGATGATGCTTGTGGTCACTACCTCCGTCCAAGTTCCGTTCTTGTTATCGGTATACACATACTTTCTTGTACCCTTAACAAGTCGCTCAAGATTGTTGTTATCCTCCACTCTACCTGAGGTCAGATAACGCTGAGCTGCAACCTTGATATTACCGATGGCTTCCGTTACGGCACGATTAATAATACTGCGAGTCTCTTTACTGTCAGGGCTTTCGATAGTGGCTCTGATGTCCTTCTGGGCATCATCCACCAGTCCCTGGCTCAACACATAGCATCGAGCCAATATGTCATTGCATAGCTGCTCCATGCTAAAGTTCAAAGTAATTAGTTTACTATCCATATTTCGAAATATTTAGATGATTAATAAATCTACCTCAGTTCATAAGGCGGCCTGCCTCCGCTCCAGTCTACACGATCCTGATGAAAATGCTGCGAAACGAAGTCCAGATTACGCTCAGACCCTTTCGGCCCACTCTGGCCATCCTTATCTACTTCGTCCACATTTCGAGCCTCAGCATCCAGTTCATTCTTACTTTTAGCTTCAGCATCTATACTGCGACTTTGAACAGCAAGTTCGCCATTCTCTTTTTCATCAGTATCTACAGACCGCCCGGCAGTTGCCTGCGCATTCTTCTGCTTATCTATCTCATCCCCACTTCTTGCCGAAGCCATAGGAGAAGAACCAGCCTTCTCGTCACCGTCTACTGCTCTGGCTGAAGTATCACTGGCCGAAGAACCTTCTTTCGTTGTATCATCAGCTTTTCTTTCAGCCTCAGTAAAATTAAAGTCTTTCTTTAACAAAATCTCTTTAATGGCGTCAAGGTCACTCGCTCCCATACTGGCATAGTCTGTATGAGCCATATCCGGAAAATCACTCAGCCATCCGGCAATAATGGCATGCACCAGGTAGTTCTGAATTTGATTGCTCAGTACTCCACTTAACCTTGGTGGCCAAGCTGCAAGTGTCACTATAGTGATAGAGAAATCATCCGCCAGAGCCTGCAAATCAAACTTCTGTGTGGTCGATGAAGAAAACCTCGCAAGAAAATTCTCTAGGTCGGTTATCGCCTCCCTGTAGTATATATCCAGCCTAGCCTCTTCAGCATCACTAGCCCATACGCTTTGAAAGTCCACATCTGGGTTATGCTGCGCAATGGTGGCAGTAAGCCCTTCTACCACGCCCATTACGCTCTTCTTGATGATTTTAATTGTTATTGTCTTCATACTTAACATTTTTTCTTCGATGCCATAACCAAACAAGAATACCTGTTGTGATGGCTATGATGATACCTACTAACGCACCAAGACTTACCTTCCCTATAGTCACAAGTCGCTGCTCATTCTTGGTCAGTTCTCGCCTCATGATATTGATAGAGTCTTGCTTCAACCGAATCAACGAATCTTTTTGAACCACAAGATGTTGATATTTATCTACCTTCTTAGATATGATGTTAATGGAATCCTTTAACCTCAGCACCTCTTTTGTGTCCCTGTTGGTCACAACAGAGTGCCATGACTCTGTCTTGATAGGCTTTCCATTCTGGTCTACAGTGGTTGAAGTACTATCCTTTGTATGGGTAGTTTCCTTGACAGATGTTTCGTGCTCCTGGCTCCTGCTATTTGCCATCTGCTCAAAAGCAGAGATAAATCGCTCCTGCCAGGAGGCATCCAAACTTTTGTTCTTTGTTTGGTCCGTAATATAATGTTCCTGCGTCACAGTCTTCGTCTTACAACTCGTCAGAAACAACATTGAGAAATACGCTATCCAAACGAACAGGTAGATAATTAAATGTTTCGATTTCATAAGCTATGAGATATTGAGTGCTCGCTTTGATCTTTTCAAATACTCCTCGCATTCGTCCAGACCATTGTAGCCACCGTTAATTTTCCGTCTGATTGCTTTAAGATTATCCTCGTCAGCTAATTCATTGCATCCGAAAGTATCGAATATCCACATTGAGGAACGTGTGGCACCAAGAGGCTGCTCCAAGAGGTCGGGCTTCTTCACTACATCATAGCCACAATATCCGGCATACTTTCTGTAGTTGGCTCGCCCTGTTATCTGTATCAGTCCACGCCCCTTATACCTTACACCATCACCCTTATGAGTGTTACCAAGGTCTTTTCTTCCCTCATACGCCTTTCCGCTGGCAATCTCCTTGGTATATCTCAGTTCACCGCTCTCATGGGCTATTTGAGCCAAGTAATGCGCCCATCTCAAAGGCGTGTTTATTTCAAACTCCTCGGCAAATCGGTTCAGGTATGGCAGAAACTTCTCTGCCCTCTTCCCTGCGTTAGGCATTGCCATCAGCAACTGCTCTAATCTGATTTCCTTCATTTCCATTTTCTTTATTGTTTTTATATTCTTGATACTTCTTAAACATCGGGAATTTCTCTACGAATCCTAGAGTAAGTGCATAATATGCATAGTCCACCAGTTTGTAGAAAGGTGTCTCAGCAACCAGCATCCGCCTCAGATTCTTCAGGATATTGGTAACAAACAGGTAAGTAGCTGCTATACACACCCACTTCACACAAAACAAGGCCTCTGTGTCCGAGTGAAGAAAGTGACCGATAATAAACAATGCAGCCACCGTCACAAAGAACACCGCACAACAGACAAAGAACATTCCGAATTTCTTCCAGCTCCATTCTTCACCGTTAAACACTGCAGCCACGATACCGAACACCAGGTTCAGCCCAAATAATACCATCATGGCAATCATAAAATCCCTGATGGGAACCAGCAGACTCAGAAAGGTCCATATCGTCCCAATTAAGTAACCTCGAATATCATTCATTTTCTTTTTCATTTATCCGTCCCCACTCCGTTATGGAAACGATGCAAATATAAGCCATCATTCCCGATTCTCTGTGATAAGTTGCGCAACTTCTAACGAAAAAAGAGAACACAAGCCCATTTTCCGCCTGCATTCTCTTCTTCTGATAGTTTTCTTTTATATATCTCTAGTCATTATGGAATTTCCCACAAACTCAACATTCAACACTCAACATTCAACATTTCAATGGTTGAAGTACCCCCAAGCCTTACAATGGCCATAAGGGTTATCATCATCCCTCAGCCAGTTCACGGCAAGGTCCACCATCTTGTCCATCATCTGCTCCTCGCTGTCCTCCGGAAACCATTTCTTCATCAGATTATAGTTGTCAGAGTAGATCATGTTCAGAACCACGGCAAAATCCCATTGGTTGTAAGGTCTGATCTCGTCCTTCACCGTCTCATAGATCTCCTGAGTCTTAGCTGCGGTATAGTAAGGAGCACGATGCTCTACCTCCTTGTCATCCTCAAACACCATCTTCTTGATCTGAGCCTCAGCAAAGAAGTCGTTGAAGTGGCCGTTACCCACAACCCCATAAATCTCCTTATAGAGTTTAAGAAGGTCATTTTCCTCTGCGTGCATGGCCACAAACTTGCCGATGATCTTGGTTACCTTCACCATCTGCTCCGGTGTGGCGTCACTCTGATATTTTGTGATAAGTTCTACTAGATTCATATCATTCTTGTTTTTGTGATTTAACAAATTTGAAAATCTCATCCAGCTTGTTTTCCATCTTATCGAGTCGCTGGTTAGTTCTCTGCTGGTCACGAAACGAAGTGTCCAGTTCTGAGAGAAGTTGATCACAGTCCTTTACGGTCTGCTCGAAGTCCGGCATCTTATTGATGATGTCATTGG
>OGHM01000277.1_pt1 | contig 29246 bp, 20 predicted proteins | sample 1571531 | NCBI WGS metagenome assembly OGHM01 (sample SAMEA2582031, study PRJEB24529) | metagenome | biome: Human gut stool | place: China | collected 2011 | reverse complement strand
ATTGCATTCGCCTTGCACGATGATTCAGCCCGCCCTTGCTAAATCCGAAACTTGAATAAAAATGACTTCAGCAGTTTTTATTTTCAAACACGGATTACCAAGAATTATTGAATGAAAATCTCTCATGGAATAATTCGTGTTTAAAAGAAAAGTTTGAGTCTGTGTTACAGATTTTTGTTAACCGTTCTTATTCATGTTCATACTTCTTGTTACATGGCTTCAACCGATAATCTTACGCCCATGATGAAGCAGTTCTATGACCTCAAGGCCAAAAACCCTGATGCAATACTGCTGTTTCGCTGTGGCGACTTTTACGAGACTTACGCTAAAGATGCCGTCACCGCCTCACAGGTGTTGGGCATTACCCTCACACGTCGTAATAACAAGGGACAAAACCCGGCCACCGAAATGGCAGGGTTCCCTCATCACGCACTCGACACTTATTTGCCCCGACTTATCAGGGCAGGCTATCGCGTGGCCATTTGCGACCAATTGGAGGACCCTAAGTTAGCTAAGAAACTCGTTAAGCGCGGCATTACCGAATTGGTAACGCCAGGCGTAGCCATGACCGACAACGTGCTCAACGCACGCGAAAATAACTTTTTGGCGGCCATTCACTTTGGCGTAAAGGCTGTAGGACTCTCGTTTCTCGACATCTCTACAGGCGAATTTTTGGTAGCTGAGGGCACGACCGAATACATTGACAAGCTCTTGGCTGGCTTTGCCCCCAAAGAGGTGTTGGTGCAACATGGATTGAAAGGGCGTTACGAGGGTTTGTATGGTTCAAAAAACTTTATTTTTGAACTTGATGACTGGGCCTTTACGCCTCAGACGGCACTGGATAGACTGACGCGCCACTTTCAGGTGCGCAATCTCAAGGGCTTTGGCGTAGAACATTTGAAGGACGGCGTTGTGGCAGCAGGCGCGATTATGTGTTACCTCGAAATGACGCAACACACACAGACAGGCCACATCACTTCGCTTCGCCGCATAGAAGAGGACGCTTACGTGCGCCTTGACAACTTTACGATGCGCAACCTCGAATTGGTGCAGCCTATGGCCGAAGGAGGCACCTCGCTGCTAAAGGTGATAGACCACACGCTTACGCCAATGGGCGCACGCGCTATGCACCGTTGGGTGATCTTCCCCTTGCGTTCGGTGAAGCAAATTACGGAACGACAAGACGGGGTGGAACACTTCTTTAAACACCCCGACTTTCGTGAACTATGCGAAATGGAGTTGCCGAAGATTGGCGATATGGAACGCATCGTGAGCCGCGTGGCGGTGATGCGTGTCAACCCTCGCGAACTCCAACAACTGCGTGCAGCGCTTGAGAGTACAGCGCTGCTCAAGTATGCCTGTGCGCACGCTGACTGCGAGGCGCTCTTACAGGTGAGTCAACAACTTGATGCGCTTACGGCCTTGCGCGACCGCATTAAGCAAACACTCTGTCCTGACCCACCGATATTGGTGAATAAGGGCGGTGTGATAGCCGACGGTGTGAACGAAGAATTGGACGAACTGCGCCACATCTCGACTTCAAGCAAGGATTATCTGATGAAGATACAGCAGCGCGAGAGTGACGCTACGGGCATTCCAAGCCTCAAGATTGGCTTTAACAACGTGTTTGGCTACTACATCGAGGTGCGCAATGCGTATAAGGATAAGGTGCCTGAGACGTGGATTAGAAAGCAGACGCTTGCACAGGCTGAACGCTACATCACGCAAGAGCTGAAGGAGTATGAAGACAAGATATTGGGCGCGGAGGACCGCATTCTTGAACTCGAAGCGCGCCTCTTTGCCGAATTGGTGAGCGATGTTGCAACATTCGTTACTCCCTTGCAGCGCGACGCAGTAGCGCTGAGCCACCTTGACTGCTTACAAAGCCTTGCTGCCGTGGCGCGTGCCAATCATTATGTGCGTCCTGTAGTAGACGATGGCTTGGTGCTTGACATTCACGAAGGCCGTCACCCCGTTATCGAGACGTTGATGCCTCCTGGCGAGGAGTATGTGTCAAACAATGTTGAGTTGGACACGAAGGAACAACAGATCATCATCGTGACGGGTCCTAACATGGCGGGTAAGAGTGCCTTGCTGCGTCAGACGGCACTCATCACGTTAATGGCACAGATTGGGTCGTTCGTGCCTGCCGAATCGGCTCATATTGGACTGGTGGACAAGATCTTTACACGTGTGGGGGCAAGTGACAACATTTCAGTGGGCGAGAGTACCTTTATGGTTGAGATGAGCGAAGCGGCGAATATTATGAACAACCTTACGGAGCGTTCGTTGGTACTTTTTGATGAATTGGGACGCGGCACGTCCACCTACGACGGCATCTCTATCGCTTGGGCCATTGTGGAGTACATTCACGAGAATCCGAAAGCGCACGCACGCACGCTCTTTGCCACGCACTATCATGAGCTGAACGAAATGGAGAAGCTCTTTACGCGCATTAAGAATTGGAATGTATCGGTGCGCGAAGTGGACGGCCGTGTCGTATTCTTGCGCAAACTTCAGCGTGGCGGTTCGGAACACTCCTTTGGTATTCATGTAGCGCGCTTGGCGGGTATGCCTCAGACGATTGTTCATCGTGCCGAACAAATCCTCGCCGACCTCGAAAAGGCGGGTGCTCAAGCGGGTACGAGTGTGCCACGCGCTGAGAGCAACACGAAGCACGAAGAGGGTATGCAGCTCAGTTTCTTCCAACTTGACGACCCTGTATTGAGTCAGATACGCGATGAACTGCTCCACCTCGATGTCAACAACCTCACTCCCCTCGAGGCGCTTAATAAACTCAATGACATTAAACGAATATTGAAGGGGTAAAAGGCAAACTAAAGGCAAACTAAAGTCTCTCCCCCTAACCTTCTCCCCGATCAGGGAGGGGGTTAGGGGGAGAGACTTTTCATTTTGGTGTAAAAAATGGGTCTATGTTATGTATGTGTTCTCGTGCTTAGCCCAACTTTCACACCTCTAAAAAACTTTCAATTTTTATCGCTCAAATTTGTCACCCTATATATTGCAAGGTCTACATGCTTTTTGCGCTGATATTCAGTACATTACGAACGAAAGTGTAGGGTGTAGACAAAAATGCACGTTTACTTTATATGTGATATAGCCTGGATTATTACCATGCTGACATTGGGTTCTGAACTTAATCACTTCTGTCACCAGCGTTTTAGCAGACAGCAATAATTTTGTTTACAACTCCTCCCCCCTACTCGCATGATGCAGCCAGTCAATTTGCGATTGTCTGAAAAACCGACTATCTTTGCACTGATACTATTCTTGCATAAATAACAACGTACTCAACACGATGATAAAGGCTCATTACCCTCCCTATGCTATTACCCGACTGCTGATAGTCGTAACCCTGCTTATGTCTGCCACATTTGCGGCCGACGCTGAACGAGTTGACTACCAAAGGGCTGCAAAAATTGCCCAAAAGTATATTAGGCTGCGTAACAACAAAAGCATTAAAGCACAAGCGGAACAACAAGAACATAGCACCGGCAATGCACCTTATTATATATTTAATGATGCACACGGACACGGCTTTGTAATTGTTGCAGGCAATGACGCCATGGGCGAAATATTGGTTTACGATACCGAAAACACGCTTGACACGCTGAATGCTAACCCTTGTGTAAAATGGCTATTAGAGGGGTACAGACAAGCATACTATGACATTGAGAGTGAAAAGGTGGCTACGCAAGCCAGCCCTCGCGCAGCAACTTTCAGCCAGACAGTGCAGCCTCTGCTCAAAACCAAGTGGGGACAATCGCACCCCTTCAATGCTCAAACGGGGTATCCATACAGCGGTTGCGTGGCCACTGCCGTGGCACAAATGATGTATTACTACCAATGGCCCGCACACGGCTTTGGCAAGCATGAATATACCGTTACCTACGACCAAACTACCAAAAGTGCCGACTTTAGCCAATCTTATTACGACTGGGCTGAGATGCTGCTCGATTACCGCTATCCCGTGCGCGCCACCGCCACACAGGAGCATGCCGTGGCACAACTCATGAGCGATGTGGGCATAGCCTCATCTATGCAGTACACTCCCAGTTCGAGCGGCACACAGGGGCTTTTTGCATACCAAGCCCTGCAAAAGCACTTTGACTATACTGCGGCATACGTGACGAGGGCTGTGGAGGGCCCAGGTCGCTTTGCCAGCATATTGCGGCAGGAGTTGCTGAATGGCTGTCCCGTTTACCTTGAGGGGCGCCCCGCCAACACTGCTTCGGGACACGCCTGGGTGGCCGATGGCTTTGACGAGAATGGCCTTTTCCACATGAATTTTGGCTGGGAAGGGCAAGGTGATGCTTATTATTCGCTCACCAATCTCAGTTTGTCACAAACCGGTGGTGAGTTTCAGGGTAAGCCCTTGGCCTTTAACCGTGCTGTAACGGCCATTCTTGCACACCCCAACAATGGTAAATATCCCGATATAGACCGCGGGCTTTTGGAGGGTTCGCCCCAGCTCATGTTTAATGAGGGAGGCTCTGTCACACTCAAGGGTGCTGACGACAAGAGTTTCAGCACCTCACAGCCCCAAACCGTTGTGATTAACTCATTTGTAAACAGAGGCACTCCCTTTAAGGGCGACATTGGCATAGCCGTTTGCAACGACAGTGGCAAGTTTGTGCGCGTGGCCTATTCAGACGACCATGACAACGGCGGATTTACGGAGCGCATTTATGGGGCAGACCATGATGGCTTTATGGGGACTGACTATTTGGTAAATCAGCCACAGCACGTGCAGATGAGTTTGGCTGGTCTTGCCAACGGATATTATAGTCTTACCCCCGTGTGTGTGGCCCGTAACGATGATGGCACATGGGGCGACCTGTTCAGAATGAAAAAGGCCCCCATCATTGAGGTGGAACTGACCGACGATGCAGGTCGCGTGTCTGAGGTGTGCTCTGACGAGGCTCACTTTCAGCTCATGGCACAGCCACGCCTCAGCGGTGCGGCCGAACAGGGTGGCAGGGTGCAGGCATTTTTTACTGTTAAAAACCTTAATGGTGTGCCGCGCGACTGCTACATGAGGGTGCAGCTGCTTGATGAGCACCAGACGGTTGTGTTAGACACCCGGGTGGACGAATGTACTGAAATAGAAGGATTTTCTGAGGCTGAAATACCCATCACGCTTTCACTCCCCGCTAGTCTTGTGCCAGGGCGTTACGAAGCGAGGTTGCTGCTTTCGGCCGATGCGGAGGAGTCTCTGTTTTACCCCATCAATAATATACACGACAAGGAGGTGCCTTACATTGATGTAGCTGAAGCAGAGGACAAACCGCTCATGGCCAAGGTTGAAGTGTTCATGGCCGACGACTCTAACGACAAGATTGAGAATGGCAGTGTTGACCTCTCGCAAACGTCTCTTTTCAAACTTGCTGTGTCGTTGCGCACATCAGAAGACAAGTGTTACAGCGGACATATTACGATGCTGGCCGAAGACACTCAGACGAAAGAAAGGACTTATGTGAAAGGCATTGATGACGAGGTTGACGTGTCGTCATCTTACGACGTACCATTGTTTAGCTATTGGCTGCGCAAGGATAATTTGCCATGGTACGATGGCCACACCTATCGCCTTATAGTTATGGGCAAGCTTGACGGGCAAGACGTTGAGCTGAACAATCCTGAGGCGGCCCCCTATTACCTGAAACGCGAGGGCGATGTGCTCACACTCTTTCAGCAAGATGTGGTGACAGGGTCATCGTCAACCTCAACTTGTTTGTCCACTACTAAGCCATTCAGTGTGAGGCGCAGGGGTGACGATATTGTTATTTCGGCCCACGATTTGTTCGGTGTGAGCGTGTACAACGTAAGCGGCAGATTGGTTAAGCGTGCTTTGTCTGCTAACGGACGACAGGGTGTGCTATCGCTCCGAAAGTTGGAGCGGGGTATTTATTTGCTGCACATTGAGTGTGACGGGGGACGCCATACTTACAATGAAATCGTTTTGGTGAAATAAAGATGTGGCTTTTAGGGAGGTTACTTAACAAAGGAACACAAGACAATGTATTATACATTCTGATACTACATCTACAAGACAGCATACTCCTACTAATTTGATCAAGCAGGCCTTCAAGCATAGTTTATATCTTTATGTTATGCAATAGTCTATATGCTTTGACACATCAACTAATCTTGAACTCCTATATATAACAAAAATAATAAGCCAGAAGGGAAGCCCCGAGCAAGTTACAAAACGCTTGTTCGGGACTTTTTTATACAATAAAAGACATTTTTCAAGCAGTTGCGGCTATCTTGCAAAACATTAAAGAACATAAAAAAACTGTCCGAAGCCTCATAAAAGAGAATTTAGGGTAGGACCTTTATGCACATTGGCGTTTTAGCGGACAGAAATAATAAAGAACACATAAACGCTAAAATATGAGCACAAACTCCCTTGCCGCCTACAATGGCTACGCATGACCGCTCAAAGAATTGCGCTCATTAGTTGTTAATATATGTATAAATGGGGGGTAAATCTTAAATAACTACATTTGCAGTAAGTTACAATAAAAAGAACACTGCACTAATACATATTGGTTAATTATGAATATTTGTATACTTGTAGTTAAACACATTCAATGAAAAACTGCCTTCACTTACTTGAAGAGATAAAACGACATATAGACATGGTTAGAACAATTGGAATTGATTTAGATACAACAAACTCAGTTTTTGCATTTTGTCGATATATTTACCCCGGCCTTCATACCCTTCAGCCTATTTTGGTTACTATCACCAATAATTAAAACCAACTGATAGGTGTGGAAGTTGGGGTAAATGCATCAAAAAATGCAGATACCAAGTATTGACAATAGAAGGCTGAGCGGAAAAGGCTCACTATTCTCCTAAGCCTAAAGAAACAACAACAAGTAAAAATCACTCAAAAACAAAATTAAAATGAACGAAAACAAGTACAAGAAGCTCTCATGCATCTTACTTTATCTCGCCTTCGCTGGAGTAAGCTGTTGGGCAACCGCAGAGTCATTACATCTGCTTATGTCAGGATTTCCCATCGTTATGTGCTGGATAGTAACCATAGGATTCTTCATTGTGGCGTCCATCGGTACAAAACTAATAGTGGACAGCTTGAATAAGAACCTCTATATTGAGAAGCGCAATCTCAAGCTCAGTATGGGACTACTGATAGTTCTCTTTTTTTGGCTCGTATGCAGTATGCCCACAAACACCCACACTTTCTTCTATCGCCAGGTTGTGGCCGATGTAACAACGGCAGATTTGGCTACAACGAAGAACTACCTAACAGACATCAGAGATAACAAAAAGTCATTGAATGACTACCAGATGGATGTTGAAAAGATTACCCGACAGGTGAACTCTAAACTCATTGACCTCGAAGCAGAGATTGACAATCCTTCGAATATAGGCGACGGTCCCAAAGCAAAAGAAATCCTTTATGAGATTTCTCAACTCCTACGATGCAAGCCTATCGCTACGTTATCTGGCACTGCAACAACACCTCAACAACGCCAGGCTCGTAAGGCTGCATACCGAACAATCGTTCAAAATCAGCTCGAATCATACATAGCAGATCTTGCAAAGAGCGCAGAAGGGAAAACTAGCGGAGATTCGAAACTTGCAGCAAACTCAATCAAACAGATTGCTCAAATGCAGAGTGTCATCACTGACATGAAGAACCAGAGTAGTGTTGACAATGACAAAATCATGCAGTCGGACGTTGTAATGCAGAATGGTTACGCCATTATAAAGAACAACAGCTCTGCCGTCAACTTCCAGGGACAGGACGAGCAGGTGTACAACGCAGACCCCCTCGTGACAAAGACCCACCGTCTGCTCAGCGTATTCGATGTGTGGAAGGACTGGTTAACAACAGATAAATATGATGGCCACGGATTCATCTTTTGGGTTATTCTCTCAATTCTCGTTGATGTAGGCGCATTCATTTTCTTCGATCTCGCATTCAAAAAACAAGACTAAGTTAATCGTATAACATTCAAAAAAATAAAAGTTATGCCTATTGATGTCAACAATGGCACTAAGTCGAGTGCCACCGCAAAACCAGAAAACAATATTGAAAACAACGCCATAGACACCACTCCTACTACAGGCATTGATGTGGTTCAAAATGGAATAACAGATAACGCAGATACTGCCACTACAGGCATTGATGTGGTTCAGAATGAAATAACAGATAACGCAGATACCACTACTGCAGGCATTCACGGCTTGACAGCAGCAGAGATGAATGACCCCAACAGCATCGTGGTTACCATCGCAGACCAGAGTACACCCATCGTTATATTGTTTGGTCCCCCTTCATGCGGAAAGACCATGACCCTGGTTCGTCTGACAAGATACCTTAAGTCTAAAGGATACACAGTTGTTCCAGATCGCACCTTCCGCCCTACCGAGGACACTAACTATACCCAATTGTGCGACAACTTCGACCAGATGATCAATAGCAGCAATGCAGCAGCCAGTACTAATGTAGTGAGCTTTTTGCTTGTAAAGGTTATGAAGAACGGACGCCCTATCTGCCAAATACTGGAAGCTCCTGGTGAGCTATACTTCAACCCAGAAAAACCAGCGCAGCCTTTCCCCGCCTATGTAAACACCATCATCAATAGTAGCTGTCGAAAGGTTTGGGCGGTGATGGTAGAACCAGACTGGTCAAATCCTGTACCTCGCAACAACTACGTCAGCAAAATTCGCGATCTGAAGGTTCAAATGATGCCACGAGACAAGACGGTGTTTGTTTTCAACAAAATAGACAAGACCCCTTACGTGCTTGGAGCAGGCCAAGTGAATATCAAGGAGGCACGCAAAAATATTGAGAATCTATATCCGAATATTTTCGTGCCATTCAAGACAAATCTCCCATTCGGACTCGGCTTCCTATTCGGTGGCGGCTACGACTGCGACTTCATACCATTCCAGACTGGAACATACACTCAGGCCATCAATGGTCTGACCTATCAAGAAGGCAACGAATGTTACCCACGCCTACTTTGGAATACATTACTCAAACGAATTAATGGTTAATAGATATGGCACTCAACATAAACTTATACGTACATGGTGTCCCGATGGGACACAAAACATGGGGAGTTTTGGGAGAAGATGACAATTTCATCGCCAATTTTTATAGCTCCAAGTGGCCAGCAAAGGAACTGATGCAAGTTGATATCATGGAATGCAAGGGCAAGGTTTATAGTTACTATACCTTCGTCAAAGGACAAAATGTGATGGGATACGACAACCGCACAGGCTCTTACTTTGCACTGACCATCAGAATGGACGCTTACTACGCAGACCTGCAAAATATGTACAAGATTCTCAGTGCTGCCTACGAAAAAATGTGCGTCGGGAGACTCGTTCAAAAACAAGGAGAAGGCATCAAGTTCATTGTTCAAGACTTCACCGTGATGGACGCTGAGCTAAAAGGCATGGAAAATCGTATCATCAGCTATATCGGTGAGTTCTCCAACAATAAAGATCTTGTCTCTTTCAGCGGATTCAAAACCAACGGCCAGCAGGCAGCCCAAACAGAAAATCTTTTGGAATGTGACAACGCCAAGGCTCTCAATACGGTTAAAGCTACTGGCAAAATATCTGTATCTCCCTATTATCCTTCCAAGGAGGTTAAGGAACTCATCAGCAAGAATGAAGATGAGATGCAAAAGCTTCGGCAGATGACATCACAGCAGATCAATGAAGCACACGAAAAGGCATCACAGCAAATTAGAAACATCGAAAGCAAAGCCAAAGAGGATATAGCGAGTGTGCGTCGGCAAGCCAGCGAGGAAATGACACGTCTGAAGTCACAGTACTCCACTGTTGATAAGCAGATGAATGAGTTAGAACAGAAATTGAAACAGGAAAAGGAGCGTTCTAAGCAACTACAAAAAGAGCTAAGAACTGAGTTGGAACAGAAACTGGAACAGGAAAAGTTACGTACTAAGCAATTACAAAAAGAGGTAAAGGCCTTGAAACAAGCTAAAGATAATGTTAGTACCCCTCATGTCAATACCGACTGTAACAACAATCTACACCAAGGTTTTGACAACAAGCGAAGCAGCATACTATCCTCGACCCTCCCTTTTTTGAACACGCTTATCATTGTTGGTGTAGCTTCATTTCTGATATGGAAGACACCTTCCGACAACTCTCAGGAGTTGACAAAGATAAGCACAAATATTGCAGAAATCAAGGATCAGATAAGTGGCAAAAAAGCGCAAGAGATAGAGGCGAGGAAGCAGGACAAGGAAAATGTGACAAGCAAGCTCTCTAATGCCCAAATTTACATAACTGACGCCAATTATCTTTCTCTCGGAGCACCGTCTAAGGTAGTTGTTAAGGACGCAAGCGGGAAACCTGTCAAAAACGGAAAGTGGACAACCAGCGACAAGGAAGCATCTGTTGAAGATAACCACGACGGAACGGCACTTATAACAGCTACAAAGTCTGGAACAATGGAAATTACCTACACTGTAGGTTCTGATAAAACAACAAAGACTGTAACCGTCAAAAAGGTGTGATATATGAAGAAATTTATGATTGTGTCAGCAATGTTAGGTTGCTTGGTTTTAGCTGCATGCAAGTCATCTCCGAAGCAGACTTACTACGACTCTACTTTTGACGAGACCGAATCTGACAGCAATGAAGCTGCTGGAGAGACAGCTGCTTCTTTCGAAGATCAACCTGGTGAGATTATATCAGTGCCCTACGAAGAGAGAGGCAACGTTAAGTATGTAGATGTTTCAGTAAACGGATTCGGCTTTCAGATGATATTCGACACAGGCTGCTCTGGCACTCTTATTTCTGTGGCCGAAGCACGATACCTCTATGAGAAAGGCTATCTCACGGAAGATGACTTTCTCGGTGTGACAAAGTCACAGATTGCTGATGGCAGTATTGTGGAGAACATGGTGGTGAACCTCAAGGAGGTGGTTATCGGGAATAAAATTCTCTGCAAGGACGTACAAGCTACGGTGTCTGCTAACAACAATGCCCCTCTGCTCCTTGGCAATGAAGTTCTCAATCGCGTAGCTGCCTATGCCGTCGATAACGAAAACAAGACAATAAACTTCAAATGTAAATAGCAACATGAATATATCTGTATACCTCTTTGGCGAGTTTTCCACAGGATACAGCCAATATCCAATAGACTATACTTCCTCTATATTCCATAGTTTCAGCGATAAAGCCAAGTCAAACACCCAAATTGCCATACACAGGGATCGAGACCTGATGTACTACGCATATGTCAGAAAAATGGAGAATGGCAAGAACTTTGGTATCTGCTGCGTACTGAACGGAATGATGCTCACACAGGTTGACGGGTTGTTCAATTTGTTTGAGACAGCCATGAGCATACAGATAGCACGTGGCACATATGTGCGATTTGCAGACGACGGAACGATAATTACAGGTGAGAGCGCAACGGCCAGCAAGGAGGAATATACCCTCTTGGCCGACTATTTCCGTAGTCAGTTGGAGAGGATACAGACTTCTCCCCTGCCTCCTGTGAGTTATTCAAACTCTAACACATCTGTAAAGGACTTCACCATAGACGACTCTAACAGCGATATCGTTAAATCAAGCAGCGTCTATGCTTACACCTATATCTATAAGACAAAAGGTTATGAAACAGCACAGACAAACAGCTACCAAGGTATCATAGCAAAACAGAAACATCTCAATGACGACCTACAGGAACGCTGTAGAGATCTCTCTGCAAAGCTCACAAAAGAGAAGGTGAAGCAGCGCAACATGAGGTGGGTCGGGATTCTTAGTATTATCGTCATTGTATTTGGTGTCATTCTATGGAATAAGGTTCTGTTTCCAAGTGAGGTAACGCGATACGAAACTGGTGAGTTTGTCTACTATGGCCCACTGAACAACAACCACCAGCCTGAGGGTGTCGGTGTGGCTATTTACCCTTCAAATGATACGCAGAAACGTAAATTCTACATTGGAAACTTTGTCAATGGCAAACGTCAAGATAAAGAGGCCATGCTGTTGTACCAAAATGGTGACTACTACTATGGCTCAATGAATGATGACAAGTGGGAGAAAGGTGTCCTCTACATGAAGACTGACAATTCTCATTTCTCTGGAGAGTTCAACAATAACAAGCCATACAACGGCATTTGGTATGATCACAAAGCCGTGCTACGGGTTAATGATGGTATCGAAAGTAGTGATATCGCAGAGTAAGTTTGTCTGGCCCTTGTCTGGCTCTTGTCTTGGTAAGTTCATCTCTGCAAGTCAGTTTACTCTGATATAATCTGGCGACAATTAAGTAGGTGTTCAAAATTAGTTGATATGAATTGGTAGTATTTCGTTCGCTTTCGCGCACCTTTTCTCGCCATGGCAAAATGAAAGCAAGCTTTCTTTTGCTCATCTGGCTTAACGAAAAGGTTCATAAACATAGGTTGAAGAGGGAGCGTAGCGGGCTAAGTGACCGATGAAGCCCGTGTTTATGGACGAAAGAATGCGCCAAAGCATATCGGCCAATTCTGAACTTGATTATATAAACTAATTTTGAATACCTACTTATAGGAATTTATATGGCATAGAAATATAAAACGATTAAGACTATGAAGGTAAGCATTATAACAACTCTTTTATTGATTTTTCTGGCTGTACCCTACGCTGAAGCTCAACAACTTGTCACGCTGAATAGAAATAAGTTAAAGACGGAACATACAACAAAAAGCAAGAAAAAGAAGTCTACGAATAAGCAGAAGAAAGCGACGGGCTCGAAGAAACGTACTTCTTCACGCCATACATATTCGTACAGACGGCATCAAACGTATTCAAAACCTAAAGAGGCCTCGTATCTGCGTGTTAACAACCAATACGGCGACGATATTACATACTATCCTACATACTCCGGAGACTACAATATATTCCATGTATATACTGACGGGCGGGACTATAGTGTAGAAATGCTGCCCTCATGGTGCCATTTGACAAACAAGTACTCTGACTCGTTTACGTTGTATATAGACTCTAACACTTCACACGAAGATCGCTCTGATTGGTTCGTTGTCAGAAGCAACAATCAAAAAGTGACGGTACATCTGAAGCAGAGCGGGAAGCCTATGTCTATCTCTGCTTCTTATTATTCAAGCTATCTTACCCATGGATACAAGCTCAATGGTGTAAGATACATGAAGGTCAATGCAACACTCAGAGTCAGTGGCGCCCCTAACTCCAAGCTACTCGCTGTGGCAACAGTGCAGGACGAGAATGGCACGCCTATATATGCCGCATCTGGCTATTCCGACTATACTTTCAGTGACGGCACATTCTTTACAATGTCGGAATTTACTTCTACAAATGATAACAATAGCGTCTACAACGTGACGTTTTATATACCGAACAACGCTCTTCGACTCTATCGCAAGGATAACAATCTGACATGCTGTCTATCCTTGTATTGCGAGAAGACTGCCGGGTTTGTGAGCAACGCAAGGTTTGTGAGCAACGCAAACTGTAGGATTCCTTTTTATGCTAAATACAAAAAAGGCAAGGTGACAACAACTAACAGATAGACATCACAATATAAGCGGCAAGGCAGAACGTCTGGCCGCTTATTTGTTATTAACGAAATTGACCTATAGGTCAATTTTTATCGGACACCAATAGTAAAAAATGGGTCTATGTTATGTATGTTCTCGCGCTTAGCGATAAATTACAGTATACCCACACGATTCGTTATAGAGCCTAAAAAATTAATGGAGGCACCGTCTCCACGAGCCTCCATTAACCAACACAAAAACTAAACTAGACTTAACTAAACTATTTGATAGCGTTATCATCACGACAACTTGATAATGCAAATATATAAAACCGAATGAGTTAAATCAAGATTTTGTAAAGAAAAGTTTACAAAAGCGACGTTTTTAACACTTGGGCGTGTTATAAAGCATATAATTATCTAAAATAACCATGGCAGCCATGGCTTCGACAATGGGTACGGCGCGAGGCAGAACGCAGGGGTCGTGTCGGCCACGGGCTTTGAGTAGGGTGGCGCGTCCTTTGCGGTCGACGGTAGGCTGCTCACGCAGTAGGGTAGCCACGGGTTTGAAAGCTACGCGGAAGTAGATATCCTGTCCGTTGCTCAGTCCGCCTTGTATGCCGCCACTGTGGTTCGTACGAGTGGTGATGCGTCCTTCTTCGTCGGTGGTGAAGAGGTCGTTCTGCTCACTGCCGCGTGCGGTAACGCCAGCAAATCCGTCACCATATTCAAATCCCTTTACGGCATTGATACCCAGCATAGCAGCCCCCAGCTGTGCGTGTAACTTGTCAAACACGGGTTCACCCAATCCTACGGGACACCCTTCGATGACGCAAGTGATGATGCCACCAATGGTGTCGCCCTCAGCTTTCACTTCAGAGATGAGTTGTGCCATTTCGGCAGCCTTCTCAGCATCGGGGCAACGTACGGGATTCTTTTCTATCTCGTTGAAGTCGTAGTCATGATAAGTGCCTGTTAAGGCGATGGAGCCTACTTGTGAGGTGTAAGCCGTGATGCGAATGCCCTTCTCGCGCAATACCATCTTAGCAAAAGCACCGCCCACGACGCGTGCTATCGTCTCACGAGCTGAGGTACGTCCGCCGCCACGATGGTCGCGAATGCCATACTTCGTTTGGTAGGTGAAGTCGGCGTGTGAAGGGCGAAAGACTTCACGCATATTGTCATAGTCGTTAGAGTGCTGATTTTCGTTGCGCACTAAGAAGCCTATGGGGCAACCTGTAGTTTTGCCTTCAAACGTGCCAGAAAGTATCTCTACGCGATCCGTCTCTTTGCGGTCGGTGGTAAGTCGGCTTTGTCCAGGGCGGCGTCGATTGAGTTCTGACTGTAGGAAGTCGAGGTCGACGGTGATGCCAGCGGGCATTCCGTCTATCACGCCTCCAATGCCTGTACCGTGGCTTTCGCCGAAGGTGGTGAGTCGAAATAGGTGGCCAAATGTGTTGCTCATGTTTTGTTTAGTTAGTTTTTTGTTAGTTGACGAGTTAACAAGTTGACGAGTTAACAAGTTGACGAGCAAGTTACCTAATTAAAGGGACATGCTTATTCGTTAACTTGTCAACTCGTCTACTTGTTAACTCGTCAACAAAAGATTTTAGTGCTTGTGGCAGCAGCCTTCTCCTTCGCCATGATGATGACCGCCACAGCAGCCTTCGCCTTCACCATGATGATGGCCACCGCAGCAGCCTTCGCCTTCTCCTTCGCCGTGATGGCAACCGCCTTCGCAGCCGCCCTCGCAGTTGCAGCCGCCTTCGCCGCTCATCATCTTGATGAGTTCTTTTAGTTCATCGTCAGTAGCATCGCGCATCGTGACTACTTGACCTTTAAAGTGGAGGTCTTTGCCAGCTAAGGGGTGGTTGAGGTCGATTACGACAACATTGTCTTTTACTTCAAGTACGAGGCCTTGGAAACGATTGCCGTCAGCATTGACCAAAGGCAATACGGCACCAGGGTAAACCATATCTTTGTCAAACTTACCGTTGATGCTAAAAGTCTCTTTAGGGAGTTCAATCACGTGCTCTTGTACGTAGGGGCCGTATGCATCGTCTTGCTTCAGTGTGAAGTCGAAGTCAGCGCCTTGAGTCAAAGCTAAGATTTTATCTTCAAATGTATCAAGTGCCACACCCATACCACTGATAAATTGGAAGGGGTGTTCAACGGGAGCTTTCTCAATGAGTTCGTGAATGCCCTTTTCGTTGTCAGCGTAGAGTTCGTATGCTACTGTCACATACTTGTGTGGTGTTTGTTCCATGTGTTATGTAATTTATTTGTTCTTAATGTTTTTTTAAGTTGATAAGTTATAGAAGTCGTCTAAACTTTTCTGACGAAGATTATATTTAAACTTTTATCTCTTCTAAATTCAATCTTTACCTTTCTTTTTGACCGCTTTTTGACCTTTCATCGGTCGTGTAGCTCGCTACACTCCCTCTTCAATGCCAAAAATCGCTTCAAAAATAAAGGCAAATCTTGAACTTCATAAAAGTTTAGACGACTTCATAACTTGTCAACTCGTCAGCAAAAAGCAATCACGCCAACTCCAGGTTGAGTTCTTGGCGTAGAAATTCGAGGTCGGGACAAGTATTGAGCATCTCCTTATATTGTTCAACGCGACTAAAGGCGCGATGAGGAGCCGTATCGGCCTTGATGTTAAACTTCAGCGTGATGTAGTCGTTACGCAACTGCGTGCGCAGGTAGTTCATCAGCGAGATTTGTTCCTTGCGCATATACTGTTCTACGAGTTCATTCTCAAGTTCTACAGAGATAGTCCACGTAGTCGTGTCAAGTTTCGGTTCCATGCTCTTCATACGCCCCATGAGGTGATACTTCTCTTTGGGCAACTGCTGTGCGTAACGAAACCAATAGTACGTCATGCGGTCTGCATCGAAAGGTGTGCAGAGCTTCTGTGTCACAGGTTTCTCGCTCGTAGTGCTTTGTGCGTTAGAGGCTGTGTTAGGCGTAGCAGAGGCAGATTGTGCAGCACGGATTTGCTGTTGCATGGCACGGATAGACAGCGTGCGAGCAGGCCGTGCGCGGTAGGGAGTAGCATTGCTAGTAGCTGTTGCCAATTGCTGGTAAGTAGACTGGCTTTGTAGCACGTTGTCGGCCGAGATAGGAGTCGATGCAGTATGAGAAGGAGGTGTTGCAGTGGTGGGGCGTTGCGCGTTAGTTGCTGCGGGGCGTTGTGCTGCGGTGGCAGTCCGTTGTTGACCTTGAACTGCGGGAGCAGCAAGGTGAGAAAATATGGGTTTAAGTCGTCGTGTAGGGCGACGCCCACAACTTGGATCGTCATCGCCAGCAGCCGCTTGCGCCACCTCTATCAGGGTGAGCTCCACGAGTAGTCGCTTATTGCGTGCCGTGTTGTAGCTCATGTCACAAGAGTTGCATAGCTTCAGTGCTCGATAGAGCAATTTCGGTTCGCAGCGCATCGCCTGTTCGTGATAGCGTTGGCGCACCTGTTCACTCACGTCGAGTAGGGGCAGCGTTTGTTCGTCGCGGCTCATCAACAGATTGCGAAAGTGAGAGGCCAAACCACCGATGAAGTAGTTTGCTTCAAATCCTTTGCTGAGAATGTTGTTGAGGCGAGCCATGGCCGAAGGAATGTCGCATTTCAGGAGTGTGTCCGTCATGCTAAAGTACTCATCGTAGTCGAGTACGTTGAGGTCTTCAATCACCTTCTGGTAAGTGATGTTGCCCTCGCAGAAACTTGTTACTTGGTCGAAGATAGAGAGTGCATCGCGCATACCACCGTCAGCCTTTTCTGCAATGACGTGTAGTGCTTCGGGTTCGTAGGTGATGCCCTCCTTTTGTGCCACATAAGCAAGGTGCTTAATGGTGTCGGCCACCGTGATGCGTGCAAAGTCATAGATTTGGCAACGGCTCAGAATGGTCGGTAAGATCTTATGCTTCTCTGTGGTAGCCAATACAAAAATGGCATGTGAGGGCGGTTCTTCCAACGTCTTTAAGAAAGCATTGAAGGCCGCAGTAGAGAGCATGTGTACCTCGTCGATAATGAAGACCTTGTAGCGTCCCACCTGTGGTGGTATCTGCACCTGTTCGATGAGTCCACGAATGTCCTCTACACCATTATTAGATGCAGCGTCGAGTTCGTGAATGTTATACGAACGCTGTTCGTTAAACGCTTTACAACTTTCGCATTCGTTACAGGCTTCGCCATCGGCCGTAGGTGATAGGCAGTTGATGGTCTTCGCAAAAATACGTGCACACGTCGTCTTACCCACACCGCGTGGCCCGCAGAAGAGGTAGGCGTGTGCCAATTTCCCTTGTGCAATGGCATTCTTTAGCGTTGTGGTTAAAGCGTGCTGTCCCACCACGCTATCAAACGTTGTAGGACGGTATTTTCTGGCTGATACTATATATTCGCTCATTCTTTTTGCTTTGTATGGGGCAAAGATAGTGCAAGGCGAGCGCAAAGCAAAATGAAAGTCGGAAAACTTTCATTTTTGCATAGCCAAGCCGTAGCCTATTTTATCTAAAGATAGCGCAAGGCGAGCGCAATGCAAATAAAAATTGCATTTTTCTTTTCTTTGCACTATCTTTGCAAAAAAATATAAATCATGGCACAACGATTAGAACAGTCGCAAGCGGCAGTACAGACACAGCAACTTTCGTCAATGCAAGTGGCTGTGGCAAAACTCGTGGAGTTACCCGTCACAGAGTTGGTAATTCGTGTGCGTGACGAAATGGTTGATAATGCCGCTCTTGAAGAGAAAGACCCTGATAACTTTGACGTTGATAAAGCTACGGAGGCAGACGACGCACAACGCGACGACGATCTTGAAGTGGGTGAAGGCGATGAGGCTGGTGTGCGTGATGAGGAGAATAGCTTTGAAGAGCAAGCTGACTATGGTAGCGAAGCTGATGCCATGGGCGACTACTTCTCAGCCGACGACGTGCCGTCTTACTTACAACAGCGTGCTGACGCTGAGCGTGATAAGAATGAATTTCAGTATGCTGGCACGGTATCGTTCTACGACGAACTGCAAAGCCAGATTAGTGAACATAACCTGACGGAGCGTGAGGCCGAACTCATGGAGTATATTATCGGTTCGCTCGACGAAGATGGCTTCTTGCGCAAAGACCTCGATGCCATGGTCGATGAATTGGTTATCTATCATAATATAGAGACGACTCACGCAGAGTTAGAACGTTTGCTTGGCATTTTGCAACAGTTTGAGCCTCGTGGCATTGGGGCGCGTTCGCTACAAGAGTGTCTCCACATTCAACTGACTGACCCCGACCACCGCACGCCCTACACCGACTTGGCACTGCGCGTCGTTGATCGTTACTTTAAGGAGTTTGTAGGTCGTCATTGGGACGTGATAAAGCAGCATTTACAGATAGATGACGATACGTTCGACCACGTGCGCTATGTCCTGACCCATCTTAATCCGCGTCCAGGCAGTGCGCTGAGTGAGTCAGCAGCGATTGGTGCTCCTACAGTAGTGCCCGACTTCTTTGTACGCGTAAACGAAGAGAGGCAAGTGGTCGTAACGCTCAATCAAGGCGACGTGCCTGAATTGCAAGTAAGTCCCGCCTTTCGCGATAGTATTAAGCAGTATGGCTCGAACCGCAGCAAACTGAGCCGTGAGCAGCGTGATGCTTACACCTATGCCCGACAGAAGGTAGACGCGGCACAATCGTTTATCAACCTCTTGACGCGCCGCCGCGAAACGCTCTTGGCCGTGATGCAGGTGATCGCAAAGAAGCAGCAAGCCTTCTTCCTTGGCGATGACGATGAAGATGCCCTTGTGCCCCTCACATTGAAGGACGTGGCCGATGTCGTAGGCGTAGACGTGTCGACCGTGTCGCGTGTGACGAGTAGTAAGTACGTTCAGACGCTCTATGGCACCTATGCGTTGAAGTTTTTCTTCGGTAGCCAGTTTACGACTGCCGATGGCGACGAACTCTCAGCGCGCAAAGTGAAGGCCGCTCTTAAGGAGTTGATAGACGGTGAAGATAAACACCGCCCTTTGTCCGACGAAGCCTTAGCCGCGCAACTCAAGGCCCAAGGTTTTAACGTGGCGCGTCGTACCGTAGCCAAATACCGCGATGTCTTAGGACTCCCCACGGCACGATTGAGAAAAGAGTAGCGGTGAAAAATGCATGGTTAATGTGCAAATGCTTGGTTAATGTGCAAATGTGCAAATGTGTAAATGTGCAAATGGTCGCATCCTTTTGCCGCGTTTGTGGATAATGGATAGATGTCTGTGTTTAAAAGGCAGAAACGCTATCATATTTACACATTAGCATATTCATACATTATCATATTTACACATTAGCATATTCACACATTAGCACATTAGCAAATTAGCACATTAACAAAGTGAACAAAGAATATATCGAGAAGTTAGAGAAGCATTTTGCGCCCCCTGCTGAGGCTGATACGGGGCGCACGGGCATATCGTCAACGTTGTTGGTGGTAGCCTCACAAGTCGTGTCGTCGCTCTACTCGCCCTTCTACCTTCCTGTGGTGGCCTTTGTCGTGTTGTTTCTGTTTAGTTATCTCAACATGCTCACATGGCCAACGAAAATATTTTTGACCTCATTGGTGTATGTGTTTACCATACTCTTTCCACATTTAGGCATTTACCTTTACCGTCGGTTGAATGGTTGGACACGTCATCAAATGAGCAAGCGTGAGCGCCGCTACGTGCCTTATGCCGTCAGCATTGTGTGCTATACCGCCCTGTTGGTATTGCTCTATCGCATTCACATGCCACGCTTTGCTATAGGCGTGATCGTAGGCGCTTTGGTTATACAGATAATCTGCGTAATCGTCAATAGCCGCATCAAGATTAGCACCCACGCTGCTGCCTCAGGCGGTGTGATAGGCGCATTGATGGCCTTTTCATTCATATTCTCGTTCAACCCCATGTGGTGGCTCTGCCTTGCCGTGTTACTCTGCGGCATGGTGTGTACAGCGCGCCTTATTCTGCGCCAACACACGTATGCGGAGGTAGGATGGGGCGTACTCGTTGGTGTGTTGAGCGGACTGATAAGCATTCTATTAGTATAATGTGCAAATGTGAGAATGTGCAAATGTGCAAATTGTCGCCTTTGCTTGCTGAGTTTATAAGTGCATTATATTATTCTCACATTCTCACATTTGCACATTTGCACATTTCCCAAGCATTCTCACATAAAAAAAATAAGTTATGTTGTCACCAATCGTAAGTATTATCATGGGCAGTACAAGTGACCTGCCCGTTATGGAAAAAGCAGCCAAGTTCTTGGAAGAGATGCAAATTCCCTTCGAGATGAATGCCCTTTCGGCACATCGTACCCCCGCTGAGGTAGAAGCCTTTGCACAGGGGGCAAAAGAGCGTGGTCTGCGCGTAATCATTGCAGGTGCAGGTATGGCAGCCGCATTGCCAGGCGTAATTGCCGCCAGCACGACGTTGCCCGTTATTGGTGTACCCATCAAAGGCATGCTCGACGGACTTGACGCTATGCTTTCTATCATACAGATGCCTCCTGGCATTCCCGTAGCTACAGTAGGCGTGAATGGCGCACAAAATGCAGCCATCCTTGCTGTCGAAATGCTCGCTCTCAGCGATGATGCCTTAGCCGAACGTTTAGCCGCCTATAAAGAAGGCTTGAAACAAAAGATTGTTAAGGCTAATGCCGACCTCAAAGAGGTGAAGTATCAGTATAAAACTAACTAGTTAATGTGCTAATGCTTGGTTAATGTGCAAATGTGCAAATGTGAGGATGTGCAAATGTTTTAATGTCTTGATTGCTAAAAGTAGCCTGTAAAGGCGACCATTTGCATATTTGCACATTCTCACATTTGCATATTAACTAAGCATTTGCACATTTGCACATTCTCACATTCGCACATTCTCACATTTGCACATTTTTAAACCATGTCTCTATTCAACTATACCCCTCGTCACAGTCACGAGGTAAAGATAGGCAATCGCCCGTTGGGTGGCGACCAACCCCTACGCATACAGAGCATGACCACTACAGCCACCACCGACACGGAAGGGTGCGTGCGCCAGTGTATGGCCATATTTGATGCTGGGGCAGACTACGTGCGCTTGACAACACAAGGCACACGTGAGGCTGAAAACCTACGCAATATTAAGGAAGAACTCCGTCGACGCGGTTACGACCGCCCTTTAGTGGCCGATGTACACTTCAATCCTGCTGTGGCCGATGTGGCTGCTACGATTGTTGAAAAGGTACGTATCAATCCAGGAAACTACGTTGACCCCGCTCGCCAGTTCAAACACTTAGAGTATACTGACGAAGAGTATGCCGCAGAACTCGATCGACTCGAAAAACGCTTCACGCAGTTGCTCAACATTTGCAAAGAACACCACACCGCCTTGCGCATTGGTGTCAACCATGGTTCACTCTCTGACCGTATCATGTGTCGTTATGGCGACACGCCAGCAGGTATCGTAGAGAGCTGCTTAGAGTTCTTGCGCGTTTGCGTAAAGGAAGACTTCAAAGACGTAGTTATCTCAATCAAAGCCTCTAACACGCAAGTCATGGTGCGTACGGTGCGCTTGTTGTGCGAAAAGATGCGCATCGAACACATGGACTTTCCCCTTCACCTCGGCGTGACCGAAGCTGGCGAGGGCGAAGACGGTCGTATCAAGAGTGCTGTAGGCATAGGAGCCTTGTTGGCCGACGGTATTGGTGACACCTTGCGTGTAAGCCTCAGCGAAGCCCCCGAAGTAGAAGTGCCTGTGGCCTATAAGTTGGCCTCGTATGTAGTACAACGTGCGGGCCACCCCGAAATACCCGGTCAAGAAGCACCGCAGTTCAATTATGTCAATCCCACGCGCCGCCGCACCGTAGCAGTGGGCAATATCGGTGGCGACAACGTACCCGTAGTTATCTCATCACGTTTAGAAGGCGCGCTGACTGAGGCTGCTCCAGAAGGACAGGCTCAACCCGATTATTACTACGTGGGAGCGAACCTTCCCAAGGCCGATAAGCGCGTGAAGGGCGTGGGCTATATCGTCGATGCCCCCCATTGGAAGGGTGAGTCCGACACTTACCCCGTCTTTACGAAGCAGTACTTAATGGCGATGCCTACGTGTGGGGCCGCTATCAAGTTCCTCTTCTTGACTTATCTCGACCTTGATGATGAGGTGAAGGCCTTGTTGCGCACAGTGCCGGGCGTAGTGATTATTGCGCAAAGCAATCACCAAAACCGTTTGGGCGAACAACGTGCCTTGGTTCACGAACTTTGGCGTGACGATCTTCGCACGCCTGTTGTATTCTTCGAGCAATACCGCTTGGGCGAGCAACAGAAGGAGGAATTTCAACTCTATGCGGCAGCCGACTTAGGAGCCTTGCTCTTCGACGGACTGACGGACGGCATAATGCTTTTCAATCAGAAACCTGAAGGACAACGTCCTTTATCCATTGCAGTGCAAGACGCTACGGCCTTTGCCATATTGCAAGCCGCGCGTTTGCGCACGACAAAGACGGAGTATATCAGTTGCCCTGGTTGTGGCCGCACGCTCTACGACCTTCCGGGCACGATAGCACGCATCAAGGCTGCTACAGCTCACTTGAAGGGCCTCAAGATTGGCATCATGGGTTGCATCGTCAATGGTCCTGGCGAAATGGCTGATGCAGACTATGGTTACGTAGGTGCAGCACGTGGTAAGGTGAGTCTTTATCGCGGCAAGGTATGTGTCGAGAAGAACATTCCTACAGAACAGGCCGTGGATAAACTGCTCGAACTCATAGAGTCCGATCGTAACGTTAACGCGTGAACACGCTAAACCATTAATACGTTAAGGCGTTAAGGCGCGCTTCGCGTTTTGTTTTGAACATTAATTATCATTAATTGTTCATTAATTACTTCATTAATTGTTCATTAATTACTTCATTAATTGGCTATTGTATTTAGATAATTAACGAAAAAAATTAATGAAATAATTAATGAACAATTAATGATAATTAATGTTCAAAACAAAGCGCGAAGCGCGCCTTAATGTGTTAATGTATTAATACGTGTTTTATATGTTCAAAAATAGAGAAATAGTGTTCAAAAAGGGCTGAAACATTCGCGTTATACGATTAATGTTTGTATCTTAGCAACGTACTAACCAAAATCAAACAGATAAATGGAAACGATCAATAATAAAAACTACTGCATCATTTTGGCAGGAGGCACGGGGCGTCGCCTTTGGCCCACTAGTCAAAAGGAGATGCCCAAACAGTTTATTGACTTCTTCGGGTCGGGGCGCACGTTGCTACAACAGACCTTCGATCGTTTTGTACGTTTCATTCCGATACAACATATATTCGTCTCCACCTTTGAAGACTACGTACCCTTAGTACACAGTCAGTTGCCCGAACTCCCCGAGGCTAATATCCTGCCCGAACCCGTGCAACTCAATACGGCTCCTGCGGCTATTTGGGGTACGTGGCACGCCGTATTGGCCGACCCAGAGGCTTGCGTAGTCGTAAGTCCGGCCGACCAAATCATTCAGCATGAAGAGACGTTTGAACAACAAATACTCCACGGCCTTGATTATGTCAACACCCATGCCGACTTCTTAGCTATGGGCGTAAAGCCTACGCAGCCCAATACGGCTTATGGTTACATACAGATGGGTGATGAGGTAGACGAGAAGGATATGTTCAAAGTACAGTCCTTTAGCGAAAAGCCTGAGTTGAACTATGCCCGACTCTTCTTAGAAAGTGGAGAGTTCCTTTGGAATACGGGCATCTTCCTTTGGAAGGGCGAGACTATGGGGCGTCACCTCTCAAAGATGGCCCATCGTCCTGACCAACCCGTTGAGGCCGTGGCGCAGCAGATGGTGACGATTGCACAGGAGGTAGACTATGTGCGTTCGTGCATACCAGAAGGCTTGCCCCGAAGTATCGACCTCTTGGTGCTCGAACATTGTGACAACGTAGCCGTGCAAGCTTGTACGTTCGGTTGGGCCGATGTCGGTTGTTGGACAGAGCTACGCGAAGTGTCGAAGACCGATGCCGACGGTAATGCCGTAACGGGAGGAGCCAAAGTTATGTTGCAAGGTACGCAGAACTGTATGATAGCCCTCCCGAAGGGCATGAAGGCCATTATTGCAGGCCTTGATGGCTATGTCGTATCAGAACAGAATGGCGTGTTGATGATTTGTCCCAACACCGATCCCGATGCCATTCGCCGTCTTATCAACAAGGGGGCATTTAGTTTGTAATTAGACAGCGTATATACAAAAGAAGGAGATGTGTCAAATAAGTTTTGACACATCTCCTTCTTATTTAATTTCCGGATTTAACTGGGAGAGAGTATGTTAGTTATGCTATAGCGTTTAAACCTCTTCCATTCTATGTAACTTCCAACCATCGAATTGCATAATGATTTTGTGCAGTTGTGTGCCTTGGCGCAAGGCTTCGACGCGAGGTGCTTGGGCGTAGGTGTTGATCTGTTTGACAGCCTCGTCCCACTGCTTTTGTGCAGCGACCTCGGTGTCGCCCTTGTGTAAGAGCTTGAGTTCGAGAATGTAACTATGCTTTGTAGCATAGTGCGTCAAGTCGGGGAGAAGGAAAAAGTCGCAAAAGCCGTGGTTCAACTCCAACTCAGGCGCGGTGTAATAATAAGCGTTGAGATTGAGATAGGCCATAAAGAAGCCTTGCAAGTTGCGCTCCGCTTCAATGCCGTCGCGTACGGACGATACTTTGGCGTAAGCCTCAGCCATGTAGTTGAGTGCGTCTTGCCACTTGCCTTGGAGCGCCATGTAGGTGAAGCGTATAGAGATTTCGTTGAGATTGACGTTATTGATATTTTGATATTCCTCTAACAAGAATCCATAGTATTGCTTGCGCACGTTGTTGTTGGGGATAGAGAGTATCAACATATTACCGATAGCCTCTTTAATCGTTAGCATGCCGTAGTAGAACAAGAGGCTGGGGAATATATTAGGATTGGTAATCTGGTTAGCAGGAAAAGTTTCGTAGAGGCTACACATGATTTCTCCCGTTTCGGCAATGGTGCGAATGACGCCTTTGCGATCGCCGTCTAACTTATCAAGTTGTATGAGGCGCTTCATCTTGTTATAGTCCGTCTTGGTGTTCGGGTCGATCATCTCCTTTGGCCCTTCGCCACGGCTGATGTAGTTGCGTAGGTAGTAGAGGACCATATCGCAGTTGAACACGTGGCTTTGCGTGTGGAGCGCATCTTCAGAGAAGCAGTAGTTGTCGTACCAAGGTTTCATCTCGTCAATCACAGCCTCAATGTCGCAGTCGGGGCGAATAGCTCCTGACGCTTTGTAATAATTGAAGAGAGCTTGCACGTCCTCAGTTGAGAAACCGAGCATTTGGTTAAACTCAGGTTTCGTAGAGATGTGCCAACCAATGTTGAAGCCGCTGGTCACGTCGTCGAGTGTAACAGGACTTACGCCTGTGATGAAGATACGGTCAAATGACCCTTTGAACTTCTTAAAAATGTCGCGATAGAAGCCTTCGGCATGCGTTATGGCCCAATATACGTCCTCACCCTGCTCGTTGAGCACGGTGTTGGTAAAGTTGTCGTACTCATCGATGATGAGGTAGAGCGGATAATTCTTCGTCCTTGCCTCGTTTTGGATAATCGCAAGTTTGCCTCCTGCGTATGTTGTTTCGTAAACTTTTTTCCTTGTCTCTTCTGAATAGTATTCAGCGTAATCACGAACAAATCCATCAAGATTAATACCAAGATAGAAATCAAAGTTTTCTTCCAGCTTTTCAATTTTCCCTCCCACTTGTGAGAAGTCGAGGTGCAGCACTTGATAGCGACCTTGATTAGGTGTGGGGTGTTGGCCAATCCACAGTTTGCCAAACCACTGCTCAAACTTATCCTTTGTGCGGCAGTCGTAGTAGGCGTGGAGCATACCTAAGAAGAGGCTTTTACCAAAGCGTCGTGGACGTATGAAGAAGAGATTGCTTGCCTCGTCCTCGAGCATGGGTATATACATGGTCTTGTCCACATAATAATTGTTTTGCTCAACGATGGTAATGAAGTTTGATACGCCGTAGGGCAATTTTTTGGAAGTGTGATAGCTCATGATAGGATTGTTTTGCTGCAAATGTACGACTTTTATTTAATGTGTAAATGTGAGAATGTGAGAATGGTGGCCTTATATCGCCTTATATACAAGAAATAAATAACGCAGTAAGTGGGGGCAGGCCTCCACTTGCTGCGTTGCTTACATCGGGATAGTAAATATTCTCCCTTTAGGCGGAAGAATGTTTGTATTAATCGTTGTCGTTCATATACTGCCAAATGCCACCATTGTCATTGCGTTCCTGGCTCCATTGAGTGGCATCTGTATCGTTCGTTTCGTCAGAGAGTACTACGCTGTTGTTCAGCAGCGTGTCTTCTGTGAAAAGGCAAATGCTCGTAGCTTGCGGTTGAATGTATGTACGTTTCATGTATATGTTTCTTTATTACAATAGTTGGATTATTTTACGATAAACTTCTTGCCGTTCTTTACGTAGATACCTTTCACGGCTTTTGCTACGCGGCGGCCTGTGAGGTCGTAGATAGGAGCATTGGCCTCAGTAGCGTTGATAGTAGCTTGATTGATGCCTGTTACCTCACCTCCAGCGAAGTTGAGCACCAATGCACCTTCGTTAGTAGGAGCCATGATGTAAGCCTTGTTGGCCGCTAAAGAAGTAATGCCGCTATTGGGCTTGTAGAAGCCAGCAACGTTATCCTTCTTACTAAAGATGCGTACTTGATCAGATTTCTCTACGCTGTTGAGTACTGTTTCAGTGAGCACGCCCTTAAGATCATTTTCTTGTTCTGCTACCTCGCTTGCGTCGGCCAGTGTAAACGTAGCAGTAGTCTTCGTGTCGCTCACCAATACCACGCCCTTGTTGGCAGGGATTACGCCGTTGGCATATTCCGTGAGTTGTACATTGCCATTATTAATCGTACCAGCGTATGCCGTTACGCCCTCAGGAGCCTTAGCTGCGAAAGGCAAGTAGTAAGTGGCGTAGTTCTTATTGTTAAGGGTGTTGAGCGTGATTTCGGGAAGGGTGGCGTCGAGTGTAATAGCCGAACTAACATCAACTTCCGTAGACTTCCAATAACTTATTTTGTTGTTGTCGTAGGCATGCATTTGATAATTGCCATGATTATGGGCAGATAAAACAAATGCATTGTTACTCCAATAAGTTGTTTGAGAACCTCCAGCTACTACCGAAGTACCTTGAACGTCCCATCTATCACAGCATGCGGTAGTGATTTTGCTGGGGTCGGCTGCGTAAGGGTAAACATCACGACTATTGTTATAAGCGGTAGCTATTAGGCTTTTCCCACTTCCATTAATTAATTGATAGCCATCAAAAGGATTGCCTACAAATTTCCAAACGTAAGTAGCGTCAGAAAGTTTTTTAGTTTTGTTGTTGGTCGGAATTTGTGCACCATTGTTGTCAAATAGATAACCGTCTCTTGTGTTTGAACCACCCTGTAAGCCAATCTTTACAAAGTACCACTTATTAGGTGTGACGGGGTAGTCGTTATTCTTTGTGCATGAGAGGGTGAATGTCGTAGTTCCGTCTTCAGTTAAAGCTTCAGTGGGAAACGGTACGCCTACATAGCCAGGAGTCGTATAAAAAGCGTTATAGGCTGCTTGTGGCGTTTCACCTCCTAAAGCAGTAATTTTCTTTGTATAAGTTTGTCTGTCAAGTTCGAAGTTATAAGTAACGTCAAAGCCTACTTTAAACATTCTGAATTGTGCGCAGTTTGTGCTGGTCGTAGCCCAGTTCCCTAATTTACCTACTTGAGTTTCACTATTAGCGTCGCCATCGCAAATGAGGTAAACGTTATCTGACTTTAGTCGGAAACCTTTCGGCGTATTTTCGTTTTCTTCTGCATAGAAAATAGCAATCTTATCACCGTTGAACATATTGTTTCCTCCTTGTGCAGTCTTTGCAATAAAAAGGTTTCTTCCTACATTTTGGATTTGAAAAGTCTTTACGCCATTGGTTTCGCCAACAAATACTTTCCAAACGTAGTAGGCGCTGGTAAGTGTTGAACCGCCTTCGTAGTTACTTGTTGAATTCTTTGCTTCGTTATAAATTTCGTTACCGTTTTCATTGGCATAAAGGTAACTACCATTTTCTGCATTAGCTTTGTCAGAAAAGACGCGAATGACGTAGTAGCCAGAAGTAAGTTGTGAAAGGGGCGTGTATGTTGCAGCTACCTTATAATTAGTAGCCCACCCCGTTGCTACACAGAGTAGCAACAGAAAAAGAGTAAAGACTTTCTTCATGTTCATAAATATTTATTTAGTAGTTAATGTTAATGCAACAAATAGTCGTTAAGTGTTAATAACTAACGCATTTATGAACGCAAAAATAGTAATAAGTACTTAATTTTATCGGGGGGGGTAATAAAAGATGTTAAATCTTTTAATATAAGAGGATTTAGTCTGTGAAAAGAGGAATATGACAAGTAGTACTTTGATAGTTTCGTTCCTATTTGTTCGACAAATTGCAGTTTGAAAGTCTCTATGAAATGTTTCAGAACGTCCTAAATAGGCATTGTCCTTACGTATATTTTACCAATGGTGTTTTTTGCTTTCATGTTTCATTTTCATGTTTCAATTCGTTGATAATCAATACGTTCAACGACTGAAACATACGAATTTTATGTTTCATTTTTAGTTTCAATGTTTCATTCTAAAAACACTGAGGGAGAAAA
>OGHM01000266.1_pt1 | contig 29881 bp, 22 predicted proteins | sample 1571531 | NCBI WGS metagenome assembly OGHM01 (sample SAMEA2582031, study PRJEB24529) | metagenome | biome: Human gut stool | place: China | collected 2011 | reverse complement strand
GGCAAAGCCATGCATATTAAAGGTTTTTTAACTCGCTTTAGTAAAACAGCGAAAACACAAGCGGAGTTTTTAAATCGCGTCGCTAAATTAAATGTGCCTCTGGTCGGAGTTGATTCCGCCATTGTGCTTTCTTATCGAGATGAATATAAAGAGGCCTTAGGCGACTCTCGCGGTGATTTCCATGTACTCACGGCACATGAATGGCTGACCAATCAATTAGAAAGTAACACATTACAAAGTGCGGTAAAAAATACCGCAAAATCTGACCGCACTTTTGAGTGGCATTTATTCCCTCATTGTGCAGAATCCACCTTTATGCCAAACAGCCCAAAAGAATGGCAGTATATTTTTGCGCAATTTGGACAAACCTTGAACGTTGAGAAAGTCGGCTGCTGTGGTATGGCGGGCGTATTTGGTCATGAAGTTCAAAATCAAACCATGTCAAAAGATATTTATGACGTATCATGGGGCAAAAAATTGCAAGGTAAAGATCCGAATCATTGCCTTGCGACCGGCTATTCCTGCCGTAGCCAAGTGAAGCGATATGAAAAAGCCATCTTGAAACACCCTGTTCAAGCATTGCTTGAGGTGTTAAATAACTAGAGTAGATTTTTCGACTTACAACAAATATTGTAGAAAATAAAAAGCGGTCAGATTTTAAATCTGACCGTTTTTTTACTGCATTTTAAAGATAGAATTAGAGATGCAGATGAGGAAAATAAGATAAAGGTGTATCTTCCCTTTCACCGTTCCTTATTGATTGAGGTAAAACTCAGTATATACCGGTTCAATAGAATTAAACTCTGTAACATTATTAATTTGTGCTAAAGTTGTTAACTTCATTGACTTTCTAAATCCCTCTAACGGTACATTTCTAATTGGATTAGGTAAATTCAATGCTATACCTAATTCAAAAAGATAATCTAGACGTTCAGAATCAGATATATATCCCGCCTGCTCTCCAGTCAATGTATTACGCTTAACAATTGAAACCCTCTTCACTTGCCATACTTTGTTAATTATTTTATTACCTTGTTCATCTTGCTCAGCTAATCCTAAAAAGGCAATTTCATTAACAATGTGTTGCAACCCTTTATATTTCATCTCAAAAGTATCTTGCGGTAAATGGTAGTATTTTGCTGTGCCATTTTTAAAACGCTCAAAGTATTCTATTGAACGTACATTTTCACCCACTTGTGCATGACCAAGAGAAACTAACATCGTTAAGTCGGTATAAAGCTGTTGCTTCATTCCTGTATAAGGAATTCGGCTTTGTTCTTGCACAAATAAATGCTCTTCCTTAATAAGTGGTGAAGAAAGTAGATAATTTCCTAACTGCACTTTAAAAAAATCCCGTAACCAAATTGCACCTTGATTTTGTTGGCTAGGCAACAACGCAAATGCGCCAATACCGACTTCATCAATTCCGGCTTGATACGGATTCTTCATATTAACTTGATCAAAAAAACCTGGATACAGGGCGTAAGCTCCAAACACAGGACGGCTTTTACCTTCATCCTGTTTAGCCCAAACTAATGCGTCACGATAACGATGCATTTGATTTATTGCATCATCTGGTACTAAATCATCTTCACCATCATCGGAATTTAAACGGTATTTTGCATCAAATAACCAAATAAAACGTTGTTTATTTGGGAAAAGTACTTCTAATAAAATATCTGGTTTTTGGGTGTTCAAATAAGACCTAATTTCTGTTTTTTGATGAAAGATTGGTTCATGTGCAAGTTTAATTTTCAAACCATCTTGTCTCTCAAAATGAAATGCCCCATACATTCCATCTTTCATCGTAAAATCAAGTTGATCAGAAAACATTAATTTTGCCTTCTGAGAACTGACTTCTTCAAAACCAAGTTCTTCAATTAACAATCGGCGAATAACTAAAAAGCACCACACTTCATAAAGTTCCGAAAGGGATTTTTGTGAAATTAGGCTCTGATGCGAAAGGACCTTTAAATAAAAACGTAACTCTTGCCAAATATGAAAAACCGTGGAATAACCAGGTTTCTGTTGCAGTACTAGCGAAATTTTTTCCAATCCTTTGAAGGTCCCTATATCATTAAAAAAAGATAGAGCTTGGAATTGTTTTAATGGTTTTTGCCAATTATTCAGCGTATCAAAAAATGCTTGGGAAAGTTGATTTTTGCTTGATTTAGCTAATGTTTGATTGATCTGAGTAAGCTTATTATCTGTCTCAATAATGATCTGTTTAATAAAGCGATTCTCTGGCGTATCAACACTTAATTTCTTCTTTTCAACAGCATATTTTTTATGATGTAACCCGTTTGCTAAATCATTTTTAATTTTATGGGTTTGCTTTGCAGACAACTTACCTTTTAAACGTTCCGCTTTTTGATGTAAAGAATAAATCTGTAAACGGTTATGTGGTGAATTTTTAATAATTTTTAACGCTTGACTGAATTGTTGTTGTAATTGCTGAAAATGTGCAAGCCAAAATAGCGGGAAATACCCTTTCTCATTTGTTTTTCCAATGCCCTGCTCTGTTTTGGCCGTAAGATTAAATCGCCAAAGAGGAAAGGCATCATCAATAGCTTCATTAATAGGTTCAATATCTTGCTGAAGATCAATCTTTGTTGGTAGCACCATAAAAGAAAGCATGATGGAATAAGCTTTTCCTACTTTATCTTCATAATAAATAGGTAAACTTAATTGCCCAATATCATTCCCTGTATTAATTACTCCAACAAGCATATTAGCGACTTGAGAAAAGCGGAAACCGTCATTAATTAGCACGAGTTTATGACGCAATTCCGCATAACAAATAGGATCACGAAATTGAATTTCAAAATGGTATTGAGTATTTTCAAAAAAGGGCGGTTGAATTTCATAAGATTTTTGCAAATCACCTGAAATTTCAAATTTTTCAGTTTGATAATAGATAGATGAACTTTCTGCTCTGCGTTTTTTTAAGGTTTGTTGATAGCGCGTAGTATTCTTTTCACTATCTTTCACATAAATAGAAAGCTCAAATGCTTCATCTATTTGTTTATTAAAAATACAATCCATTTCCCTTATTTCCAGAAATGTGTAAACCCAAACTTCTCTAATTTAGTTTTCATCCAACTAATTTTCGCCTTACTCCGACATTCTATTTGAATAACATCTCCTTCATTTGTTTCTCGGAATAAATCAATACGTTTTTTGCCTTCCCAAATAGCTGATAATTGTTCCCTCATTATCGCTTCTAAGTTAGTTAATAATGATTTCTCACCATCAAAATCTAATTTTTCTGAGTCACCTTCTATACGAGGCAATACCTTCATCATTAAGAAATCATCCCAAATGGATTGTAGCTCAATCTCATTTTTTGGATTGATACATTTCACAGAAAGTAGTAATTCATTTAATGCACGATAAGCTAATTCAAAAGGTGAATTCTTTAAAACACTATTTACTTCTGATAGAAATTCACAGCTTTCTTTAACAAAAGGTGAAGCAAAATTAAGAGATAAACTCGCATCGGAATAAATAGGGTAGGTAAATGTCTTATTCTGAACATTAGACAAGAAATAAGTATTAAAGTCATTTGGATAAAACTCATTAAAGTCGAAGCTTAATGCGCGATCTAAAACTTTCCGAGAGAATCCGTGAGTAGTTTCATCCATATTTACTGTGCCTGCCACAATAAGATTAAATGGAATTGAAATTCCATTTTCTTTAAAATGCTCCCACAATATATCTCCTTCATCTAATCCCAAATCAGTTGGTTGAATATTTTCAAGCACACTTGATTTTAATAAAGGATCGCATTGATATACTTCTCCATTCCATTGGCGAGTTTCTAGTACAGAAAGATAATCCGCAAAATACTGCTCCACTGGAGCCAAATTCATTTCATCTAAACAAAGCCAATAAGGTTGAATCTCATTTAATTGTTCCTCAGTTACTTTACCTGTTTTAAGGTCGAAGCCACTATCTGCAATATGTTTCCAGGCTTGCACAATAAAACGCAACACATCTGTGGTAATGTATTTGGGCTTACTTCCTAGATGAAAAATATAACCTAATAAATCAGAAGGCTCATGCCAATCAGGACGAACGGAAACTAAACAGTAATTATCTAGCCCTGTTCGCTCTGCTTGTTGGCGAACAAAACGCGTTTTACCTGTACCAGAAATACCGGCTAGGATGAGGAATGGTTTAGGTAACCTTATTATATTCATTTGTCTGTCTACTCTTGAATCACTAGTATCATTAAAATCACTGTTTAATTGCCATTTATCATAAACATCAAGCAATCGACTTAATTCACTTTTAATAACATCATTAGATGGAAGAGTTTCTTTTGAATAATATTTTGAAATTATGTTAGAGTCTTTATATCTTGCTGCTTTATTAGATATACCTTCACCAAGATCAATTTCATCAAATGTAAATTCACTATAATTTGAAATATTTTTTATACTATTTTTTAAATTTAATGTTTTTTCTATTAATTCACTTTTAGAAATACCATCAGCTTTTTGTTGTAAGGATAGATATACACCTGAGCAATCTCCTTTAAATAAATAAGTAACATATACATCTTTTATCCTAGATATTTCAATCCATGGAACTGAAGACCATACACCTTGACCAGGATGAGATTTAATTGAATAATTTTTCCCTGCGAAATTATTTTTTATATCAGTAATTAAAGTATGAAATATTGGCTCATAATTTTCTTTTTTAAATGGCTGTTTTTTGATATCCAAATAATCATTTAGAACTTTTAGTAACCCTTCTCTTAATGACATTTTCTAATCCTTTATTTATAAAAAACGGTCAGCTCTAAAAGAGATGACCGTCCTCACGATTAAAAACTACAACGCTTCAATCGCTTTATACTGCTCTTGGATTTTTTCTAATCCTGATTGGTATTCCGCTTGTTTTTCGCGTTCTTTCGCAATCACCGCTTCAGGCGCTTTAGCCACGAAAGCTTCGTTGCTGAGTTTATTCTCGATGCGTTTAACCTCATTTTGATATTTTTCAATCTCTTTGGTTAAACGGGCAAGCTCAGCTTCTTTATTGATAAAGCCAGCCATTGGCACGAGTAATTCCGCATTGCCGACGAGTTTCGCTACCGTAAGCGGTGCTGTTTCGTTTGCGGCTAACACTTGAATGTTGTCTAATTTCGCCATCGCTTTTAAAAGAGCGGTCTGTTTTTCGAGAATTTTTGCGTTTTCTGTGCTTAAATTACGGAATAACAGATCTAAGCCTTTGCTTGGTGCGATATTGCTTTCTGCACGAATATTACGTACCGCAACGATTACTTCTTTTAACCATTCAATTTCAGCTTCCGCTTCAGAATCAAAGCCGTTTTCTTCCACTTGTGGGAAAGGTTGTAACATAATGCTGTCAGCAGTAATGTCCACGAATCCTTTCACTTTTTGCCAAATTTCTTCGGTAATAAATGGAATGAGCGGATGTGCTAAACGTAATAATTTCTCTAACACGTGAACCAAGGTTTGGCTTGCTGCACGGATTTGTGCTGCATTGCCATTTGCAAATACTGGTTTAGTCAATTCTAAATACCAGTCGCAGAATTGGTTCCAAGTAAACTCATAAATCGCATTGGCACAAAGGTCGAAACGATATTGGCTTAATGAGTTACGGAAAGTTTCGACTGTGCGATTGAATTCTGATTGAATCCAACGATCGGCTAATGAGAATTCGATCTCGCCTTCGCTTAAATCTAATTTGTCATTCGTTAATACGAAACGGCTTGCATTCCATAATTTGTTACAGAAATTACGGTAGCCTTCTAGGCGTTTCATATCCCAGTTGATATCACGACCATTTGAAGCCAACGCAGCTAATGTGAAACGCAATGCGTCCGTACCATGAGCTGCAATACCTTCAGCGAATTCTTTGCGCGTTGCTTTAGCAATTTTCTCTGCTAATTGCGGTTGCATCATGTTGCCAGTACGTTTTTCAAGTAAATCTTCAAGGCTAATACCGTCAATCATATCGATTGGATCAAGCACATTACCTTTCGATTTCGACATTTTTTGTCCGTTTTCATTACGGATCAAGCCTGTTACGTATACGGTTTTGAATGGTACTTGTGGTTTACCGTTTTCATCTTTCACGAAGTGCATCGTAAACATAATCATACGCGCAACCCAGAAGAAGATGATGTCAAAGCCGGTGATTAACACATCCGTTGGGTGGAACATTTTGAGCTCTTTAGTTTGCTCTGGCCAACCTAAGGTAGAGAACGTCCATAAGCCTGATGAGAACCATGTATCTAATACATCTTCATCTTGTTTGAGTTCAACCGCAGAATCTAAGTTATATTTTGACCGCACTTCCTCTTCGTTGCGCGCAACATACAGGTTGCCTTCTGCGTCATACCACGCTGGAATACGGTGTCCCCACCAAAGTTGGCGAGAGATACACCAATCTTGAATATCACGCATCCAAGAGAAGTAAAGGTTTTCGTATTGTTTTGGCACGAATTGAATTTCGCCATCTTCTACCGCTTTAATCGCCACATCGGCAAGCGGTTTCACGCTCACATACCATTGGTCGGTTAACATCGGCTCAATCGGCACGCCACCACGGTCACCATAAGGCACTTTGAGATCGTGCGGTTTAATTTCGTCTAATAAACCTAGCGCTTCAAAATCTGCCACGATTTTCTTACGTGCAGCGAAACGCTCTAAACCACGGTAATCCGCAGGAATAGTTGCTTCATAGCCTGCAAGCGGTTTGCCGTCTGTGCCGATAATTTCCGCTTCATCACGGATATCTGCATTTAAAGTTAACACGTTAACCATCGGCAAGCTGTGACGTTTACCCACTTCGTAGTCGTTGAAGTCATGTGCAGGGGTGATTTTCACCACACCTGTACCGAATTCACGATCCACATATTCATCGGCAATAATCGGAATTTCACGGTTTGCCAATGGCAGAACCACGGTTTTACCGATTAAAGATTGATAACGCTCATCTTCAGGATGCACAGCCACCGCCGTATCACCCAACATGGTTTCCGGACGGGTGGTTGCCACCACTAAATAATCTTTACCATCCGCCGTTTTCGCACCGTTTGCTAACGGATAGCGGAAATGCCAAAGGGAACCTTTGCTCTCTTTGTTTTCTACTTCTAAATCAGAAATCGCGGTGTGAAGTTTTGGATCCCAGTTTACCAAGCGTTTGCCACGGTAAATCAGACCTTCTTCATGCAAGCGAACAAACACTTCTTTTACTGCATTAGATAAACCATCGTCCATCGTGAAACGCTCACGTTCCCAGTCGATTGAGTTACCTAAACGGCGCATTTGTTGGCTGATTGTGCCGCCTGAATAGGCTTTCCAATCCCAGATTTTGTTGATGAATGCTTCACGACCATAATCATGGCGAGTTTTGCCTTCTTCAGCCGCAATTTTACGTTCCACCACCATTTGGGTCGCAATACCCGCATGGTCTGTCCCCGCTTGCCATAAGGTATTATGCCCTTCCATACGGTTAAAACGGATTAAGGTATCCATTAAGGTTTGTTGGAAAGCGTGCCCCATGTGTAGGGAACCCGTTACGTTCGGCGGCGGAATCGCAATGCAATAGCTCGGTGCGTTTTCATTTTCAGACGGTTTAAAATAACCACTCTCTTCCCAATGTTGATAAAGGGCTTGTTCTACCGCAGACGGATTAAAACGGTCTGCCATTTCGAATTTTTGTGTCATATTTTTCTCTTGCTTTAGTTGGTACGGCTGAACGCACCGTTTTATAAAATAATTGGTATGTTTACACACACCCACAAATCTATTTATTTAATTTACGCTTCTTATGCTCTTGATTCTGTATAGTAACGAATAATATCGTCATATTTTTCTTCTTGAATTTGGCTTAAATCAAAAGGCTTGTCATCATTCTGTTGTTGCACTTTATTTTTTAAACGTGAATTCAACATTACACCCAAAATAACAAAAACAATAAACGCAACAACGGTATAACCTATTCCAATACCAAGACAGCCTAGACCGCCAGGCCCCATGCCAGCATCCATACAAGCAAACCTCATTAAAAAAGGAAAAGAAATAAATGCTAATATGGCTGACAATACAATAATCATAAGAAACACTCTTGAATATCTTGGTTACTTAATTAGGTCAAACTCAATCACCCAAAACTCATTTTCATGGGGATAAATTGTTTTAATCACGTCTCGCAATTCCGACAAACTCATATTCTCCTGTGTTGCATGCTGTTCTGTTAGTTCATCAAGAGTAATCGGCGATACACTTAACACTTCAATCGTGCAGAAATATTGATTATCTTCAAATCGACCAACACGTAAAATATCACCTGCTTTAAAATGGCTTTCAGATTTATCTCGAATGGTGATGGTTTTACGCCCTGCGAGAATATCGGCTTCGAAGCGTTGATAAAAGGTAATATCGTTCATAAAGTGCGGTCAATTTTTAAGTATTTTTGTAACTATCCCCTCTTTGGCAAAGAGGGGTTAGGGGAGATTCGGCAGAAGTTATATCAACCTCATAAAGAAATTCACGATTGTTATCAAATCTCCCCCAGCCCCTCTTTTCTAAAGAGGTGTGTTTTTTATATCGTTATACCTGCTCCGTGCTCAACGGCCAACCTTGCGAGCGAAGAATTTTATAACGTTCACGCGCTTGAGCTTTTTGCGTTTCTTCTACTGGTACAAAATCAATTAATTGTGTAAAGCTGTGGCTAAAATCCGGCACTTCCATTTGCAAATTGATCAACAAATCACGACGCTGGGCATTACGTTTGCCTTTCCAACTAATCTCAATTGGCGGTGCATATTGTGTTGCTTCGCCTGAAAGATTATGAGGAACAAACTCATTTGGATCCCGTTGCCATAATGCTTCATCAATTAAAAATGCTTGCTCTTCTGTTTCGCACGCGATTAACACTCGCTTGCCTAAACGCCACGCTTGAGCAGCAAGATCACAGGCAAGTTGCTCAACTGTTATCTTCTTTTCTGGATTTAAGAGATAAAATTGTGCGTTTTTTGCCATGATTGCGACTTCTCCATTGATCGTTTTGTAAACTGGCGGATTTTATCAAAAAAGCACTAAAAAATAAATCATCAACAAGGCGATTAACGTAAATAGAAAAAACACGAAAATTTTTTACCGCACTTTTATGATCTACATCACAAAAGTAACTTTTAACCTTTATGTTACATTCCATTCATAACTCGTAGGTGTTAGAATTTTCAAGATTTATTTTTATTTTCGATGATAGGAGTATCACATGGCATTTCGTATTGAAAAAGACACTATGGGCGAAGTTCAAGTTCCTGCAGACAAATATTGGGCAGCACAAACCGAACGTTCCCGTAACAACTTCAAAATTGGTCCGGCTGCCTCTATGCCGCACGAAATTATTGAAGCGTTTGGTTATTTAAAAAAAGCCGCTGCTTTCGCAAACTGTGATTTAGGTGTATTACCTGCAGAGAAACGTGATTTAATCGCAACCGCCTGTGATGAAATCCTTGCAGGAAAATTAGACGACCAATTCCCATTAGTCATTTGGCAAACCGGTTCAGGTACACAATCAAACATGAACGTGAACGAAGTCGTGGCTAACCGTGCTCACGTTTTACATGGCGGTAAATTAGGTGAAAAATCATTCATCCATCCAAATGATGATGTAAACAAATCACAATCTTCAAATGATACCTTCCCAACTGCAATGCACATTGCCGCATATAAAAAAGTGGTTGAGCACACTATTCCTTGTGTAGAACGTTTACAAAAAACCTTCGCTAAAAAATCAGCAGAATTTAAAGATGTGGTAAAAATTGGCCGCACTCACTTAATGGATGCAACCCCATTAACATTAGGTCAAGAATTCTCTGCTTATGCAGCACAATTAGATTTCGGTTTACGCGCACTAAGAAACACCCTTCCACACTTAAGTCAATTAGCGCTTGGTGGTACTGCAGTGGGTACTGGTTTGAACACACCAAAAGGCTATGATGTGAAAGTGGCGGATTACATTGCAAAATTCACTGGCTTACCATTCGTGACTGCGGAAAACAAATTTGAAGCACTAGCAGCACACGATGCGATTGTGGAAACTCACGGTGCAATTAAACAATTAGCGATGAGTTTATTCAAAATTGCAAACGACATTCGTTTATTAGCATCAGGCCCTCGTTCTGGTATCGGTGAAATCTTAATTCCTGAAAATGAACCAGGCTCTTCAATCATGCCGGGTAAAGTGAACCCAACTCAATGTGAAGCGTTAACCATGGTATGTGCGCAAGTATTCGGTAACGATACCACTATCGCATTCGTTGGCTCACAAGGTCATTTCCAATTAAACGTATTTAACCCTGTAATGGTGGCGAATTTCTTACAATCTGCACAATTATTGGGTGATGCTTGCGTATCATTTGATGAACACTGCGCAACTGGTATTCAACCAAACTACCCACGTATTAAACAACAATTGGAAAATTCATTGATGTTAGTAACCGCACTTAATACCCACATCGGTTACGAAAATGCAGCGAAAATTGCGAAAACCGCACACAAAAATGGTACAACCTTACGTGAAGAAGCGATTAACTTAGGCTTAGTTTCAGCCGAAGATTTCGACAAATGGGTTCGTCCAGAAGATATGGTGGGTAGCTTAAAATAAACTCCCCCAATAATTTGATGTCAAAGGCAGGTATTCCTGCCTTTTTATTTGTGTTTTTTTAGAGGGCTTTTTTGTTATAATCACGGCAATATTTTTGATATGAAAAAAACTATGAAACTGAAATTTATTATTGCTGCCATTTCAGCCTTATTTTCCACCGCACTTTTTGCCCAATGGCAACCGGTCGGCAATGCTGAATACACATGGGGGCCATTCCATGTTTACACTGTCGGCTTATATTCTGAAACGGGTTCCTATGAAAAAAATGAACGCCCGTTAATGTTTTCGATTAAATATGAAAAACCAGTAGAAGGAAAAAACTTCGCCATTGCTTTAACCAAAGAAATGGAATCACAAAATTTAAGTAAAGATGACACCACTGCATGGCTCAAAAAAATGCAGGAAATCTTCCCTGATTTTTCACCAAACGACATCTTAAATTTTGTTGCTTTATCGGATAAAGGCTATTTTGTTTTGAATGATACCGTGTTAGATCACGAATTCGATCAAAAATTTACACAAGCGTTTATTGATGTATGGCTTTCAGATAAAAGTAGTTTTATCAAATTGCAACCGCAATTATTAGGTAAAGAAAAACCGGCTCACGATAGCAAAGAATTTCAACATCAACCAGCAAGCGAGCCTTTTGATGAAGAAAATACGATGCCGGAATTACCGCCAAATTACGATTTAAAACAAGACGCAAAAGGATAAACAACAAGGGCGAACATGATATGGTTCGCCCTTTTCTTTTATTGTTTCACTTTCTGTTCTAAAAACAAGATCATCTGCAATGCAATATCAATGCCACTAGTTTTCTCAATCATTTCTAACCCCGGACTAGCATTTACTTCAAGCACCAATAAACCTTCTTTTGAACGAATCAAATCAACACCGGCTACCGCAAGCCCTAAGGCTTTAGTTGCACGAATGGCGATGGATTTTTCCTCTTCAGTGAGTTTAATTTTTTCTGCTGTGCCACCACGGTGAAAATTCGCACGAAACTCGCCATCTTGTCCAATACGCTCCATTGTGGCTACGACTTTATCACCGATCACAAAACAGCGAATATCTGTCCCTTTTGCCTCTTCCACAAAATCTTGTAACAAGACGGGAACATTCGCATCTTTTAACATTTCTAAAATACTGACCGCACTTTGTGGACGTTCAGCCAAGATCACCCCAATACCTTGTGAGCCTTTTAAGGTTTTAATAATCATTGGAGCGGTTGTTTGCTTAATGGCTTGTTTCGGTTCCACTTCACAACCGGATAAGACTGAATTCGGTACTGCAATTCCCTGCTCTAATAACATCTGCAAACTTCGCCATTTATCGCGAGCAGCTAAAAACGCTTGTTCTTTATTAAGGCAATAGACACCTTTTCCTTGGAAATGACGCAATACCGCACAGCCCATTTGGGTGCTTGTCGTCCCAAAGCGTGGTAACACCGCATCATAATCAGGCAATAAATAGGGCTCACTTTCTGCATTTTGTTGATAATACAAAGAAAAGTGCGGTTGATTTTTGTCGAGTTTTAAAATGCAACGATTAGGATCCAAAATATCCATTTGATGCCCGCAACTTTCCGCTGCTTCTTTTAAACGCTGGCAGCTATAAAGTCGAGGCTCACGGCAAAGTATCAATAATTTCATTCAGTTATATCCTTAGGAAAAGAGGAGTTGATATATTACACCAATCACAATAATCCTGAAAAATGATTTCTGCTTTTGTGGAAATAGAGTAAAATCATTAGGAATTTTGTTTAAATAAAAGGAAAATTTTATGTTCGTAGTTATTTTTGGTCGTCCTGGCTGCCCTTATTGTGTACGTGCAAAAAACCTTGCTGAAAAATTAAAAGGTGAAGTAGCGGATTTCGATTATCGCTATGTAGATATTATTGCTGAAGGCATTTCTAAAGCAGATTTATCAAAATCTGTCGGTAAAGAAGTAGAAACTGTGCCACAAATCTTTATCGATGAAAGACCAATCGGCGGTTGCACTGATTTCGAAGCATTAATGAAAGAACAATTTAACGTTATTGCTTAATTATTGCTAAAAATATAAAAGTGCGGTTAATTTCAACCGCACTTCTTTATTTCATCTTAGTTTATTTGCAACGAAATCGCCCAATCCCATTCCGTTTCACTCAAACGATATTTTTCTTTTAACGCTGGTCCACAAGAATTGGAGCCTACTCCACTCATTTTATAATCCACACACAAGATCGTACAGCCACTTTTCTCCAAATCATATTGGTGTTTTTTACTGCCCAATTCTTCTTGAGAATAAGGGGAAACATTCATATTAAAAGGCGTATGACTTTGCACGGTAAAGCAATCTGACGAATTCGCCACCTTCACTTCATGACAACCATAGTGACTGCCATTTTCTTGTGGTTTTAAATAAGGCACATGATTACTTTCTGGCGTTGTCTTATAACGCCCAAAAGCCGTGGTGTGATGTTTATCCAGATAACTTTCCGTTGGTCCATAGCCCACATACTCTACTTGGTTAAATTCTTGATTAAGGAAAAAACGTAAGCCAAAGCGTGGTAAGAATGGCAAATGCGGTTGTTTTTCAGCATGAATATTGATGCGAAGTAATCCATTTTGCTCAATACGATACACCACATTCAATGTCAGAAGTCGCGCTTTTGATACGGCAACCAATCCTAATTTAAAGGTAATTTCAACCGCACTTTCCTGCTCGACTAAACGGTAATCATAAACTCGACTCGTTGCACGATCGTAACCTGCGGCAAGCCAATGTGCTTTCATTAAACTATCATTATCTAAAGGTGCTCGCCAAATATTGAAATCGGTAGCTTGATTCAACAACGGCTCACCAGCTTTGCAAATTTGTTGAATAGTGCCTTTATATTGATCAAACTGGTATTCAATATCTGCCACTTTGACTGAAATTAAATTAGCATGTTCTGAAATAGAAATCGCTTGATGATTTGGTTTGAGTTCATTTGTGGATAATTGTGATTGCTCAGACAAAATAATCTGATCAAATCCCAAACAATGTCCTTGGGGAATTAAACCTATTTCTGTTTTTTGATGATAGGTCAAGGTCAAAATTTGTAATGAACCGTTACTTGCTGGCAATGATAAAGGCAAAAGTGCGGTTGATTTTGGCGCAATATTTAAATCATCTATTTGGCCTTCTTGTACAACCGAAAAGTCCTCTGTTATTTGATAATGAATCGAAATCGCCTCTGCTGCATCCGTAAAATCCAAATAATTTTTGAGCTCAATGTAACCATTTTTTAATGTGGCTCGAAGTGGGCGATACACATTTTTATATTCCAACAAATTGCTTTGAATTTGACGGTCTGCCGTCACTAATCCATCAGCACAAAAATTACCGTCATTCGGCGTGTCATTAAAATCCCCGCCATAGCCCATCTTCGCTGAATTTGGTAAATAAGAGGAATGATTGCACCACTCCCACACAAAGCCACCACAAGCGCCGGCATGTCGTTCCATAGCTTGGAAATAATCTTCCGTATCACCACAAGAATTACCCATCGCATGCAAGTATTCACAGAAAAGATACGGCTTTTGATTTTGGGTATCGGCAAAATAAGCATCTAATTCTTCCGTGCTAGTGTACATTTCGCTATGAAAATCTAAATTGGATATGTCATTTTGATGGGCTGAATGTTGAAAGATCGCATTTTCATAATGCACTAAGCGACTTGGATCGCGCTGTTTCACCCAAGCTGCTGCTTGCTCAAAATTCTCACCATAACCACTTTCATTTCCCAATGACCAAATCACAACAGAAGGCCGATTTTTATCTCGCTCAACATTGGCATAAGTGCGGTCTAAAATGGCTTGATTAAATTCAGGGCTTCGAGCCATATAGCAATAATTGTCGATTGTTTTTTGACGAATTGCGTCATGATCAATCTCTGTTTTTACGCCTAACAAAATACTTGTTTCTGGCGACTCTACATAGACTGCATTCGTGCCGTGTGATTCAATATCGCTTTCCGCAATCACATAAAAACCATATTCATCACACAATTCAGTAAACCAAGGTGCATTAGGATAATGGGCTGTGCGAATGGCATTAAAATTATGCTGTTTCATTAAGCGTAAATCTTGCAAGGCTTGTTCGCGACTGATGACATAACCCGTTTTCGGATCGCTATCGTGACGATTCACGCCTTTAAACTTAATGGCTTGTCCATTAAATAGCATGACCCCATTCTTCACTTCGATATGACGTAAACCGACTTTTTGACAAATTACTTCTGTGCCATATTGCAAAATCAACGTGTATAAACGAGGGTTCTCCGCATGCCATAATTGTGCATTTTCAATTTCAGCATGAAATGCATGCCCTTTTTGTTCTGTGATCAATTGGCCTTGAGGATCAAATAATTGCCAAGAAATGGTTTGTTCACGTTCTGTAAATTGACAGGTTACATGTAATTGAGCCGTGGTAAGCTCTTGATTCAATTGCGTTTGAATGAAGAAATCTTGTAAATAATTTCTTTCTCGCTCTAACAGATAAACATCTCGAAAAATACCGGACATCCGAAATTTATCTTGATCTTCCAAGTAACTGCCATCACACCATTTCAATACCAAAACATGTAAATGATTTTCCCCTTGTTGCAAAAAGTCAGTGATATCAAATTCACTGGTGCAATGACTAATTTGGCTATAGCCTACAAATTGGTAGTTCACATAGACAAATAAGCAACTATCTACCCCTTCAAAATTTAAGAGATACCGTTTTTCAGCATTGGTTTCGACATTAAAAACGCGATGATACAAACCACAAGGATTTTCAATGGGTACATAAGGTGGATCAAAAGGAAAAGGATAATTTACGTTGGTATATTGATGATTATCGTAACCATGATTTTGCCAATTGGAAGGAACGGGGATTTTATCTGTAAAGGAAAAATGAAGGAAATCTTGAGGCAAGTGAGTATAGCTTTCAAAATAAGCAAAATCCCATTCACCATTTAGTAAGGTAAAGTAAGGGGAAAATTCTCTTGTATTTTTGACCGCACTTTCTGTTGAAGAAAAAGGAATAAAATAAGCATGGTGTGGTGTGGTATTCACGTGCAAGGTTTGCGGATCTTCAAAATAGCGAGGCAACAACATAAAAACTCCCAATGCAATTTAGACACATAAAAAAGGGCACCTGAATGACGCCACTATACCTAAAATCGTCGACTAATCTAGCGATAAGTTCACAAATCGTGATACTTATCACATTAATTTTTATGGCAATTTTGCCAAGAAGGCATAACCGCCTTTTTCACTCATTATTTCAACATTAGAATCTGCTGTAATGAATGCTGACTCACCTTGTTTCAAGGTAAGTACGGCTGATTTTTCTTGCATTTTCAACTCACCTTGCATCACCAACAAAATACCTGCACTTTGAAGATTCAATTCAGTATGTTGTTGTGGTTCAACACGAATTTGAGCTAAAGCAAAATCGTTTACTGGCGTTTTATAAGTAAATTCTGACTGATTTTGAGGTGCCGCTGAGATAATTTGAGGTGTTACTTCGCGACAATCCACAATTTTTAATAATTCGACAATATCGACATATTTTGGTGTTAAGCCACCACGAATCACATTGTCAGAACAAGCCATTAATTCCACGTTTTGCCCGCGAAGATAAGCATGAGGAATCCCTGCATCCTGGAAAATACCTTCCCCTTCTTTTAAATGCACGATATTAAAGAGATAAAAACACACCAAGCCGGCATCTAATTTTTTAGGTGAAATCGCCATGGCTTCCATGGTATAAAGCACCCAATAATCGGGGTTATCTAGCCCCAACTCACCATTTTTATAAGACTGTTGATTAACTTCAATAATAGGTAATAGCCAATTTGCGAGCGTTGATTGATCCGCCAACATCACATCCGCATAGAATTCAGCAAGGTTTTGTGTGCCAAGTTTTTCAGCCAAAGGTTGCAAAGAGGGGCGCGCATTTAATGTAGCAAGCATTTGAGATTTTGTTTTAAAACCGTGTAAAAGCCAAAAATCTGATAACGCAATCATCATTTCAGGCTTGTGGTTTTGGTCTTTATAAGTACGAGTACTATCAGTTAATGCCACACCTTTTGCATTTTCAGCTTCAAAGCCCTTTTCAGCTTGGGCTTTAGTCGGATGCAATTGAATCGACAACGGCTTTTCAACATCTAAAATCTTTAACAAATAAGGAAGTTCATCACCAAATTGCTGACGGCTTGCCTGTCCAAGTGCGGTCGGATTTTGCAATAAAAATTCAATAAGGGATTGTTTACCTGTTACATTCTCAATTTCAGAAGGTGCTGATGGATGCGCACCTAACCACCACTCAGCACAAGGTTGATCTTTCGCTGAATTTAATCCAATCAATGATGCAATATAGTTTTTTCCGCCCCACGCATAATGCTGTACCTGGCCAGTTAATCGATAAATCATTTTTACCTTTTTTAAAAAGAATAAGTATAAAAAAATCCGCTTATTTAAAGCGGACCTTTTAGTTTATAAATCTTATTTTGTTAAACTTAAAACAACGGATTCTCCAGCAATCACTTCACCTGATTTTTTCTCGATAGATGAAATTTCATCCATGTTAGAGATAACCACTGGTGTTAAAACTGATTTGGCTTTTGCTTCTAATGTTGCTAAATCAAATTCGATTACTGTGTCACCGCGTTTTACGCTTTGACCTTCGTGCGCGATGCGAGTGAATCCTTCACCTTTTAATTCAACGGTATCAATACCGAAGTGAACGAATAATTCAACACCCTCTTTTGATTCCATTGAAAAAGCGTGATTGGTTTCAAAAATTTTACCAATTACACCATCAACAGGCGCCACAATTTTGTTACCTGTTGGACGAATTGCGATACCATCACCTACGATTTTTTCAGAGAAAACAACATCTGGTACATCTTCGATATTCACAATCTCACCAGAAAGTGGCGCATAAATTTCGACTTCCACTGTTTTGTTTTCTTTTGAACCAAATAATTTGTCAAATAAGCCCATTTTAATCTCCTATCTATTAAAGTTGGCTAGTATTTTAACGTAAAACTCTGTTTTTGTATCTAGTTTAACGATTTTTCTGCTAAAAAAGCTTGAATTAATTGCTCAATTTCAGCAGCGGTTGGTTTTTGTAATGCTTCATCAGCTAAGGCTTTCACCTCTTGATAATTCACATGACGAATTAATTTCTTAATATGTGGCACAGAAATGGCACTCATACTAAATTCATCTAAGCCCATACCGAGTAACAATAAGGTTGCACGTTCATCACCAGCTAACTCACCACACATCCCTGTCCATTTGCCTTCAGCGTGAGAAGCATCAATCACTTGTTTGATCAAACCTAGTACTGAAGGTGACATTGGATTGTATAAGTGAGAAATTAATTCATTACCACGGTCAACGGCTAAGGTATATTGCGTTAAATCGTTTGTACCAATACTGAAGAAATCCACTTCTTTCGCTAAGAATTTCGCATTCACTGCAGCAGATGGCGTTTCAACCATGACACCCACTTGGATGTTTTCATCAAAGGCTTTACCTTCCGCACGTAATTCTGCTTTTAAAGTTTCAAGCACAGATTTTAATTCACGAATTTCTTCTACTGAAATAATCATCGGGAACATCACGGCAAGTTTACCAAATGCAGACGCTCGTAATACCGCTCTTAATTGTGCATGTAAAATCTCACGACGATCAAGGGCAATACGTACCGCTCGCCATCCTAAGAATGGGTTCATTTCTTTTGGTAAATTTAAATATGGAAGCTCTTTATCACCGCCGATATCCATGGTACGTAATACCACTAAACGACCTTCCATTGCTTCAACCACTTCTTTATAAGCAATGAATTGCTCTTCTTCGCTTGGTAATTGATCACGATCCATAAAGAGGAATTCAGTACGGTATAAACCCACCCCTTCTGCACCATTACGGTGTGCGCCTTCGCAATCACGAATCGTACCAATATTCGCTACCACTTCGACTTTATGACCATCAAGGGTCACTGCAGGCAAATCTTTTAATTTCGCTAATTCTGCTTTTTCTTCAGCGAGTTTTGCTTCTAATGTTTTTAATTCATCGATTTCAGCTTGAGTCGGATTCACGTAAACACGGTTGTTCACGGCATCTAAAATAAGATAATCACCGGTATTTACTCGCGCTGTAACATCATTTGTCCCAACAATGGCTGGCAATTCAAGTGAACGCGCCATAATTGAGGTGTGAGATGTTCTACCACCAATATCAGTAATAAAACCTAATACTTTTTCTAAATTTAATTGAGCAGTTTCTGATGGAGTTAAATCGTAAGCCACAAGGATAGACTCTTCGGCAATATCACCAAGATCTACGATGTGCATACCTAAAATATTTTTGATTAAACGATTACCGATATCACGGATATCACCCGCACGTTCTTTTAAGTATTCATCATCAATTTCAGACAACATTTCAACTTGTTGATCGATGATTTTACTTGCTGCCACACTCGCATTCACTTTTTGTGAACGAAGATAATCAATAATTTCTTCTTCTAATTCTTCATCTTCAAGGATCATTAAATGGCCTTCAAAGATGGCCGCTTTTTCTTCACCTAAGGATTTTAATGCACGTTGATGAATAGAATTAAGTTGCTCAACAGCCGCTTCACGACCAGCATAAAAACGGGCAACTTCTGCCTCAACTTGATCTTCTGAAATTTTTTGCGTATCAAGAACAATTTTTTCTTCTTTTAATACTAAGGCTTTACCAAAAACAATACCTGGTGACGCTGGAATACCTGTAATCATACTTTTACCTTCCGAGATAATTTATTAAAGGTTAGATAAACAATAGCCATAGAATAGAAATCCTATGGCTAATCGTAAATTATTCTAAAGTAGGAATTAATGCGACTAAATGTTCAACGGCTTGTTGTTCGTCTTCACCTTCCGCCGAGATGGTGATTACAGTTCCTTGCGTCAAGCCTAAGGTTTGTAGCTTAAATAGGCTCTTTGCACTTGCACTTTTTCCACCAGAAGTCACTGTTACATCAGAAGCAAATGCTTTCGCTTCTTTTACAAATTGCGCCGCTGGACGGGTGTGTAAACCATTAGGAGCTGTAATTTCTACATCTTTTGAGAACATAATGTTACCTCTATTATAGTAATTGTAAAATTTAGTCTATAAATCCGCTGTAGTATCTCTATTAAATGCCCAATAATCAAGGCTAAACACAAAAAACTTGAGCTACGTCACGAAATTTGGGGTAATTTATACCTAATTTACAGTAAATTGTCCACTACACAGAAAAATGACGTTGTGATTTTGTCTCACTTAAACTCTCAATTAAGCGATGATAATTCTCATAACGTATTGGTGAAATCCGACCTGCTTCTACCGCTTCACGCAACGCACAGCCTGGATCATTTAAATGTTTACAATCACGGAACTTACACGTGCCTAAGACATATTGAAATTCACGATAGCCTTTGGTGATCTGATCTGGCTCCAAATGCCATAAGCCAAACTCGCGAATGCCTGGTGAATCAATCAAATTACCGCCTTGCGGCAAATGATATAAACGAGAAGAAGTTGTGGTATGTTGCCCCAAGCCTGAGGTTTCGCTGATGCCACCGACTTGCGCATTGACCGTTGGTAAAATATGGTTAATTAAACTGGATTTCCCAACCCCTGACTGCCCTACAAAAATGGATGTGCCATCACTTAAAAGTGCGGTCAATTTTTCCATATTTTTTCCGGTTTCAGCTGAAATGATAATGGTCTGATAACCAATATCACGGTAAATCTGTAACTGGCTTTCCACTTCCTGCTCTTGCTCGGCATCCAGTAAATCGCCTTTATTAACTACGATAATAGGTTCGATCCCCGCATTTTCACACACCACTAAATAACGATCGATAATATTGAGTGACAGTACTGGCACAACGGCAGAAACAATAATAATACGATCGATATTGGCCGCGATCGGTTTCAACCCATCATAGTAATCTGGACGAGCAATTTCATTTTGTCTTGGGTGAATAGCTTCAATCACCCCACTCACGCCTTGAAGCTGTTCATTGCCTTGTCGCCAAATCACTTTGTCTCCAACCACGAGACTAGAAAGTGTACGACGTAAATTACAACGGAAAATTTCGCCTTGTGCATTTTCCACATCTGCATGAACCGAATAACGCGTAACGACTACTCCATCTTGGCTTTCGCCTAGCATATCATCTTGCCATTCCACTTCTTTCTTCTTGTGGCGATGCAAGGCTTTCGCGTTATTTGATTGAATTCGACGAGTTTGATTTTGCGTTAGTTTACGTTTGCTCATAAAGTGCGGTCGTTTTTTCCGATGTTTTTCGTTAAAATAAACGGGATTAAAAATGTTCATAGGATACCTTATATTATGCAATTAGATAAACAAAATCTGATTTGGATCGATTTAGAAATGACAGGATTGGATCCTGAAAAAGAACGCATTATTGAAATTGCGACTATTGTGACCGATAAAGATCTCAATATTTTAGCTGAAGGACCTGTGATTGCGGTGCATCAAAGTGATGAATTATTAAACAAAATGTCCGAATGGTGCGTAAAAACCCACACAGCAAATGGCTTAGTTGACCGTGTTAAAGCGAGTAAACTCACTGAACGTGCAGCAGAATTACAAACATTAGATTTTTTAAAACGTTGGGTACCGAAAGGTGCTTCACCGATTTGTGGCAACAGCATCGCACAAGATAAACGCTTTCTTTATAAATACATGCCTGATTTAGCGGATTATTTCCACTATCGTCATATAGATGTCAGCACATTAAAAGAATTGGCTTCTCGCTGGAAACCAGAAATTTTAGATGGATTTAAAAAAGGCAATACTCATTTAGCCCTTGATGATATTCGTGAATCAATTAAAGAGTTAGCTTACTACCGTGAGCACTTTATCAATCTAGGTTGATGAAAACTTAGGCAAACTCAATCATTTGCGAAATCTGCGCTTGCGTTGAATAAATTTTTTCGTATAATGTTGCCTCATTCACCAATGTGAAATGCGGGAATAGCTCAGTTGGTAGAGCACGACCTTGCCAAGGTCGGGGTCGCGAGTTCGAGCCTCGTTTCCCGCTCCAAATTCTTAATCCGTTGCTGAAAAGCAGCGGATTTTTTTATTGTATTTTCCCTACATATTCCCTTCAAAATACGATAAAATCCCCCAGAAACTTTAACCTAAAAAATCACTCTAAGAATGACCGAACTAACCCAATACATTCCTGATGAAGGCACGATGCTCCGTTTTGGTAAAAAACTAGCAGAAGTGCTTGTAAAACAACCGAAAGATAACGCTATTGTGCTTTATTTTAATGGTGATCTCGGTGCAGGGAAAACCACCCTGACTCGTGGAATGGTGCAAGGTTTAGGCTACCAAGGCAATGTCAAAAGTCCTACTTATACGTTAGTGGAAGAATATAGCATTGCAGGGAAAATGATTTATCACTTTGATTTATATCGTCTTGCTGATCCTGAAGAATTGGAATTCATGGGCATTCGTGATTATTTCAGCCAAAATTGTATTTGCTTAATCGAATGGGCAGAAAAGGGTGAAGGCATCTTGCCTGAGGCTGATTTATTGGTGAATATTGATTATTACGATGATGCTCGCAACATTACGCTAATTGCTCAGAATCCAGTGGGCGAGCATATTTTGACACAACTATAAAATTGATTTACATGAAAGCAAAATTTTCGTTTCTTTTTGGAATATTTTCTCTAATTTCTACTACCGTATTTGCCGCACCACAATGGACAATTGCCATTGATCCTGGCCACGGTGGTAAAGATCCCGGTGCTATCGGAAAAAATCTCGGCATTTATGAAAAAAATGTCACCCTTTCTATCGCGCGAGAATTAAAAGCCTTATTAGATAAAGATCCTAATTTTAAAGGTGTTTTAACGCGCAGTAGCGATTACTACATTTCTGTGCCAGAACGTTCTGAAATTGCACGTAAATACAAAGCAAATTTTCTCGTGTCAATCCATGCCGACTCCTCTCTTAATGCAGACCAACGCGGTGCATCTGTTTGGGTGCTATCCAATCGCCGTGCCAACGATGAAATGGGTCAATGGTTAGAAGATGATGAAAAACGCTCTGAACTTTTAGGCGGAGCCGGTAAAGTACTTTCCAATAACAATGACAAATATTTAGATCAAACTGTACTCGACCTGCAATTTGGTCACAGCCAACGCACAGGTTATGAACTCGGCAACAGTATTTTACGTCGTTTTGCTCGCGTGACTTCATTAAGTCGCAGCACACCACAACATGCGAGCCTTGGTGTATTGCGTTCACCTGATATCCCTTCTGTTCTGGTGGAAACAGGTTTCCTTTCCAATATGGAAGAAGAACAAAAACTGAATACCATTGCTTATCGTCGTCGTATTGCTTACATGATTTATGAAGGCTTAGTCGCTTATCGCAATGGTAATTTAAAAGCGATTGCTGTTCCACCTAGTGATGAGCAAGACAGCAAATCTACAAAATCAAACGACAAAAATAATGAAAAATCTGACCGCACTTCCGATGTGAAAGATAGCGGTATTCGCCATAAAGTGAAACCGGGTGAAAGCATTGGTAGCCTAGCGAATAAATATGATGTCAAAGTCAGTGAAATCATTGAGTTAAATAAACTGAAACGCAAAGAACTTTGGTTAAATGAAACCATTAAGATTCCTGATAATGGCAAAGGCAAAAAAGCGGAAGAACCGATCAAAAAAGAAGAGAAAAACACCGAAAAAGCTGACCAAACTTCCGATGTCAAAGACAGCGGTGTACGTCATAAAGTGAAACCAGGTGAAAGCATTGGTAGCTTGGCGAACAAATATGATGTGAAAGTCAGTGAAATTATTGAGTTAAATAAACTGAAACGTAAAGAACTTTGGCTGAATGAAACCATTAAAATTCCTGATAACGGCAAAGGTAAAAAGGTAGAAGAAAAACCTAAATCAGATGATAAAGCCAAAGCCGATGACAAAGGAAAAAACAGCAAGATTGTTGAAGCTGAAAAAGCCGTTTCTAAAAAAGATAAAAAACAAGAAAAAACTGAGAGTAAAAAAGAGCCTGAGAAAAAAGGTAACGATAAAAAAGACACTTCTTCAAAAGGAAATGAGAAGGAAGATAATGGCAAGAAAGAAATCCCGCTTTACCATACGGTGAAAGCCGATCAAACTATCTATGCTATCTCTCGTGAATACAATGTACCAGTTAATCGTATTTTAAAATTGAACCCAACATTGAAAAATGGCAAAGTCGTAACTGGGCAAAAAATCAAACTTAAAGAAAAATAAGGAATCCTATGGCAATCAAAATTCTTTCTCCACAGCTGGCTAACCAGATTGCCGCCGGTGAAGTAGTCGAACGCCCTGCCTCTGTGGTGAAAGAATTGGTAGAAAACAGCCTTGATGCCGGTGCCAATAAAATTCATATTGATATTGAAAACGGCGGTGCCAGCCTGATTCGTATTCGAGATAATGGTAGTGGTATTCCTAAAGAAGAATTAAGCCTCGCACTCGCTCGACATGCAACCAGTAAAATTGCCGATCTTGATGATCTCGAAGCTATTTTAAGTTTAGGGTTCCGCGGTGAAGCCCTTGCCAGTATCAGCTCGGTTTCTCGTCTAACCCTTACCTCTCGCACTGCAGAGCAAAATGAAGCATGGCAAGTCTATGCACAAGGGCGAGAGATGGAAACCACAATTAAACCTGCGTCTCATCCAGTCGGCACGACAGTTGAAGTGGCGAATCTCTTTTTTAACACGCCAGCTCGTCGTAAATTCTTACGCACCGATAAAACAGAATTTGCTCATATTGATGAAGTCATTCGCCGAATTGCTTTAGCGAAATTTAATATTGCTTTTACGCTCACACATAACGGCAAAATTGTTCGACAATATCGTCCCGCGACAAATGAAGAACAACAACTAAAACGCGTTGCCACTATTTGTGGCGATGATTTTGTTCAACATGCCTTACGCATTGACTGGAAACATGATGATTTGCATCTTTCCGGATGGGTGGCGACACCTGAATTTACACGTTCTCATAATGATTTGAGCTATTGTTATATCAATGGACGAATGGTGCGTGATAAAGTGATCACCCACGCTATTCGCCAAGCTTATGCAGAACATTTACATATTGAGCAATACCCAGCATTTGTACTGTTTATCGACCTCAATCCACATGATGTCGATGTCAACGTGCATCCAACAAAACACGAGGTGCGTTTCCATCAAGCTCGCTTAATTCATGACTTTATCTGTCAAGGCGTAACAAATGCACTCAATGCTATTTCTCAAACTGAATTAGATTTAGCACCAGTGATGAATGAAGCAAGAGAGCCTTCGGCTTCGTATCAAACCCACTATGAAACAAAACCTAATCGTGCAGCGGCAGGGCAAAATATTTTCGCTTCGAATTATCATCAATCTCGTGAAAAACAACTAGAAAATCGGCCGCACTTTTCAAACCGTAGTGAGTACGTTCCGCCATATGGTTATCGCGAACAACCTACAAAGACTGAACAACGCTTATATGGGGAATTAGTTCGTCCTGCGGAAAATTCTCAAGTTTTAACAAAACCTGTCGTTGAACAACAACTTCCACAGGCAAGTGAAACAGGCTATTTACGTGCATTAGCATTAATTGAAAATAAAGCGTTGCTTTTACAACAAAATCAACAGTTTTATTTGATGTCATTAGCTAAATTGCAAACCTTAAATTATGAATTAACCTTACAACAAGGTGAAATTTCACAACAGCCGTTGCTCATTCCGATTATTTTCCGCTTAGATGAAAAACAATTTGAACAATGGAAAAAACAAAAAGCTTTTTTCCAACAAAGTGGTTTTGAATTTATTGAAAATGAAGCCCAGCTACGTCTCACTCTAAACAAAGTGCCTATGGTTTTACGTACACAAAATTTGCAAAAATGTGTGGTGAGCCTACTTGCTGAACATCTAGAAAATATGCCTGATTTTCTGACCGCACTTTGTCAGACGTTGGAGGTAAAACCGATTCAAGTGTTAGCGGATGCGGTCAGCTTATTAAGCGAAACGGAACGCTTACTGAATAAAGCTCATCAAGAAAAATTTAATACACTACTAAAACCGATTAACTGGCAGCCTTTTTTAACTGATTTGTAATATGACACAAAAAACTGACTCTAAACCAACCGCACTTTTTCTGATGGGACCGACGGCCTCAGGAAAAACAGATCTTGCTATTCAATTACGTCAAAGCCTGCCAGTGGAAGTGATTAGTGTCGATTCTGCATTAATTTATAAAGGTATGGATATTGGTACGGCAAAGCCTTCTAAAGAAGAACTTGCCCTTGCCCCTCACCGCTTAATTGATATTTTAGATCCCGCTGAAAGTTATTCCGCGATGAATTTTCGTGGTGATGCACTCAGAGAAATGGCTGATATTACCGCGCAAGGTAAAATTCCGCTTTTGGTTGGCGGCACGATGTTGTATTACAAAGCATTGATTGAGGGGCTTTCTCCCCTTCCATCTGCTGATGAAAAGTTACGCTTAGAGATTGAAGAAAAAGCGCAAGAACTTGGCTGGCCAGCACTTCATCAAGAATTACAAAAAATTGATCCTATTTCAGCAGAACGCATTAATCCAAATGATTCACAGCGCATTAATCGTGCATTAGAAGTATTCTATTTAACGGGTAAATCATTAACGGAATTAACCGAACAAAAAGGCGAAGAATTGTCTTATCAATTTTTACAATTCGCTATTGCACCAGAAGATCGTGCGGTATTACATCAACGTATCGAACAACGTTTCCATAAAATGATCGAATTAGGTTTCCAAGAAGAAGTGGAAAAACTCTATCAACGAGAAGATCTTCATCCTGATTTGCCTTCAATCCGCTGTGTGGGCTATCGCCAAATGTGGGAATATTTGCGTGGTGACTATGATCATGAAGAAATGGTCTTCCGTGGTATTTGTGCAACTCGCCAATTAGCCAAACGACAAATCACTTGGCTGCGCGGCTGGAAAACACCATTAAATTGGCTAGATAGCCTGCAACCGCAACAAGCCAAAGAAATCGTATTACGCAAGATTGACGAACATTTTAAGGGGTAAATTATGGCGCTTTCACTTCCGCTTTCTACTGAAAAACTCATTCAACTTGGCGAAGTGCTTTGCCAACATTTCCCTGAAATGAATCTTGATGAAATAACCCAACAAATCGAGCGAGACGCAACAGATTTCACGACACCAATCGGACAAATAAACTATGTCATCAGTCTGTCTGATTTCTTGGAAAAAGTCTTAAAAAAACAACCGCACTTTTTAGCCCAATGGTGGCAAACACCTCCTCAATTTTCAGATTGTCAACATTATGCTAGCCGTTTAGCTGACCAACTCTCCACTATCCAAAATGAAGAACAGCTTTACAAAACGCTACGAAATTTTCGAAATCAAGAAATGGCGAAACTCAGTTTCTGTCAAAGCTTGAATCTTGCCACTGTAGAAGAAATTTTTATTCGTCTTTCTCAACTTGCTGAGAGTCTTATCATTAGTGCGAGAGATTGGCTGTACAAACAAGCTTGCGAAGAAATGGGCACGCCTTGTGATGAAAATGGCAATCCTCAGCAACTCTATATTCTTGGCATGGGAAAATTAGGTGGTTTTGAGCTAAATTTCTCCTCTGATATTGATTTAATTTTCACCTATCCTTCACAAGGCGAAACCATTGGAGCAAGACGATCCGTTGATAATGCCAAATTTTTTACCCGTTTAGGACAACGTCTAATTAATGCGTTGGATCAATTTACGCCAGATGGTTTTGTCTATCGTACGGATATGCGTCTTCGCCCTTTTGGCGACAGCGGTGCACTTGCCTTAAGTTTTTCTGCAATGGAGCAATATTACCAAGATCAAGGGCGAGATTGGGAACGCTACGCCATGATCAAAGGGCGTATTTTAGGCGCTGATGAGCAAGATCCCAACGTAAAAACCTTACAACAATTACTTCGCCCCTTTGTGTATCGACGCTATATTGATTTTAGTGTGATTCAAGCGTTACGTGAAATGAAAGGTAAAATTGAGCGTGAAGTGCGTCGTCGTGGCTTAAAAGATAATATTAAGTTAGGCGCAGGTGGGATTCGAGAAATCGAATTTATTGTGCAAGTTTTTCAGCTAATTCGCGGTGGACGTGAGATTAAGCTCCAACAACATGAATTGCTTAAACTTCTCCCTGAAATACGAGATCTTGGTTTAATTACGCCTCAGCAATATAATGAATTAAGAGAAGCTTATATCTTTCTACGACGTACTGAAAATGTGCTTCAAGCCATTGATGACCAACAAACGCAACTTTTGCCAACAGATAAAGAAAATCGCCTTAGATTAAGGGTCGCTTGTCGAGAATACACTTATTTAGATGAGAACAATCAAGCTACGATAAAATCTTATCCAATTGAAAACTGGGATGATTTCTATCAAACATTACAGGCACACCAACAAAAAGTGCGGTCAGTTTTTGATGCATTAATTGGTGAAGAAAAAGATGAACGTAGCGATGACCATAATCAGTGGATTGATTTTTTAGAAAGTGATCTTGATGATATTGAACAAATGCTAATCGATAACCACATTGATGAGGACGCGATTTCCGATATCTTAGATAAACTGATTCAATTCAAAGAGGGGCTTGCGCGCCGTGTTATTGGCTCTCGTGGTCGAGAAGTTCTAGCTCACTTATTACCAAATATCTTTACCCAAATATTTGAGCAAAAAAATTACCGCACTTTATTACCACGCATTCTCAATATTGTCGATAAAATTGCGAGTAGAACGACGTATTTAGAATTACTCTTAGAAAATCCTCAAGTCATTGAGCAGCTTATTGAACTATGTTCGCAATCACAGATGATCGCCGAACAAGTGGCTCACCACCCTATTCTACTCGATGAATTATTAAATACTGAGGCACTACGTAATCCATTACCGTTCACACAGTACCCTGATGAATTGAAGCAATATATGCTGCGATTACCGCAAGACGATGAAGAGCAATTTATTGACGGTTTACGCCAATTCAAACAGTCTATTTTATTACGAGTTGCAGCCGCTGATATTTTAGGCGTATTGCCTGTTATGAAAGTAAGCGATCATCTCACTTATCTGGCAGAAGCAATCATTGATTCCGTTGTCAATTTTGCCTGGCAACAAGTCAGTCAACGCTTTGGTGTACCTGAACATCTAGTAGGTAAAACAGAAAAAGGCTTTTTAGTCATTGGCTACGGTAAACTAGGCGGAATTGAACTCGGTTATAAATCTGATTTGGATTTAGTCTTTTTATACCAAGCTGTTGAAGGCCAAACCATTGGTGGGAAAAAATCCATCGATAGTAACCAATTCTATTTAAGACTGGCTCAAAAAATTGTCAGCATTTTTAGTATGAACACTAGTGCAGGCGTACTTTACGATGTTGATATGCGATTACGTCCTTCAGGCGATGCAGGCTTATTAGGCTGTTCACTTCAAGCATTTGAAAACTATCAACTCAATGAAGCATGGACTTGGGAAAAGCAAGCGCTTGTCCGTAGCCGTGCTATTTTTGGTGAAACTGAATTAAAAGCAGAATTTGAAAAAATTCGCTGTAATGTACTTTCCGCTCAAAGAGATATTAATCAGCTAAAAATCGAAGTAAGAGAAATGCGTGAAAAAATGTACGAACATTTATCTCATTCAAAAGACGGTTTTTTTAATATCAAAACCGATCGTGGCGGCATTACCGATATTGAATTTATCGCCCAGTATCTGATGCTCGCTAATGCTCCCGCTAATCCAATATTAACCAAATGGTCTGATAACGTCCGTATCTTTGATTCAATGGCAGAATATCACATTATTTCTCTAACAGAATGTGAAAAGCTCAAGTCCTGCTACGTGACACTACGTAATAAAATTCATCACCTGAATTTATTAGGAAATCCTGTCATTGTCGATGATTCGGCATTTGCAGAAGAAAGGGAATTTGTTTGTTCTTTCTGGAATAAGCTATTTTCTTAAAAGATTAAAGGAGTCTATCCTAATATATTTGGGATAAACTCCATAAACAAAAACCCCAAGCTCTTCAGCTCGGGGTTACATTCAGTACCTGGCGGTGTCCTACTCTCACATGGGGAAACCCCACACTACCATCG
>OGHM01000263.1_pt1 | contig 30183 bp, 28 predicted proteins | sample 1571531 | NCBI WGS metagenome assembly OGHM01 (sample SAMEA2582031, study PRJEB24529) | metagenome | biome: Human gut stool | place: China | collected 2011 | reverse complement strand
TGGTAAAACTACTGTTATAATTAACAGAATCGAAAGACTTATAAGAATACATAATATAGAGCCGTCTTCTATATTAGTTATTACGTTTACAAAGGTAGCTGCAATATCTATGAAGCAGCGTTTTCTATCCCTTGTTGGGGATTCTTATGTATCAGTTACATTTGGTACATTCCACGCAGTGTTTTTTAATATGCTGCGTCAGGCATATAATTATTCAGCAGGTTCAATAATAACAGCAGATACACAATATAGTTTTATAAGAGATGCCGCTATCAGCTTTGAGCTGGAATATCAGGATGAGTCAGAGATGGTATCATCTATTATATCAGAGATAAGCCGTGTGAAAAGTGAAAGAATAAATGCAGAACTTTATGAGGCAGTAAGCTGTCCTATAGAAACATTCAGGCTTATATATAAGGAGTATGAGCAGATGCTCATAAAAAGAAGGCTGATAGACTATGATGATATGATACTGATGTGCTATGAACTGTTAAAGAGCCGCATTGACTATAGAATGGCATGGCAGAATAAGTTCCGATATATACTCATAGATGAATTTCAGGATATAAATAAGGCACAATATGATACTATAAAGCTTATAGCAGGAAAGCAGGCCAACCTTTTTGTGGTAGGTGACGATGACCAGAGTATATATGGCTTTAGAGGTTCAAAGCCTGATATAATGCTTGGTTTTAAAAAAGATTATGATGAAGCTGCACAGATAAATCTTAACGTGAATTACAGATGTTCATCTAAGATAGTATCAGCGGCGGGAACACTTATAGCGTATAATAAGGTAAGGTTTGCAAAGGATATCAGATCGTGCGGCATGTGTGCTGGAAGGGTGAATGTATACATGGCTGATGACATAGAAGCGGAAGCATGTTATGTGATTTCAAGGATAAAAGAACTGACGGCTGCCGGAATGAAGCTGTCAGATATAGCTGTTATATCAAGAACCAATATAATAAGCAGCATATATTATACAAAGCTTGAGTGTGAGGGTATCGCCTGCAGGACACAGATGATACAAAAAAACATATATGATTACTGGCTTTTTTAGGACATAGCAGCGTATTTTAAGCTTGCAGCAGGAAAATATGACAGGGAAAATGTTGTAAGAATAATCAATAAACCGGTCAGATATGTAAAGAGAGCCATGATAACCCAGCCGTTTAGTTTTGAAGCCTTAAGATGCAGTTATGAAGATAATCAGAATATGCTTGAAAGAATAAATGATATGCAGTTTGATATAAAAATGCTTGCAAAGCTGACACCATATGCAGCAGTTAATTACATACTTAAGGGCATAGGCTATGAAGATTATATAGAAGAAGAAATAACAGCAAAAAGACTTAACAGGGAAGAAGTATATGGAAAACTTGAAGAACTGAAGCAGTCTTTAAGAAAATATACAGATATAAAGCAATGGCTTATATATACACATGAACAGAGTGAAGAGCAAAAACATCAGTCATATAATAAATATAACAATCATGACAGTAAAAAAACAAATAAAAGTGATGCTGCACAACACGATGCTATCAATATATATACAATGCATGGCTGCAAGGGACTTGAATTCAAGGCAGTATTTATAACTGATGTATGTGAAGGAATAATTCCATATAATAAAGCGTTACTTGACAGCCAGATAGAAGAGGAAAGGCGACTTATGTATGTTGCCATGACAAGGGCAAAAGAAAAGCTGTATCTTGTATACCCGAAAAAAAGGTATGGACAAGATACAGCTATGTCAAGATTCATCAGTGAAGCGTCTGTTTAAGAATCCTCCTGTGCATAGAGCTCTTCATACTCCATGGCATCAAGCTCCTCATCAAATGCATCGGAAACAATCTCATATTCTTCATCTGATTCAATGTTTTCAAGAACAGGTTCATTATCTGAATTGATAGAATATCTGTAAAGATATACCTCGCTTTCATCCTCATCAATATCTGCTATTGGAAGAAGTGCTATATAGTTCTTATCACCAGCAGGAAATGTTCTTATGACTGCACATTCTACTTCAGTACCATCATCAAGTGAAAGAGTTACAGATGAATATTCTGAATTGTTATTGTAATCTGTATTAGCTGACATATTAATCCTCATTTCTGCGCACTTTATATTAACGAATATTGTGTTAACTTAAGTAAGTTATCTTTAGTTGGTGTTTTATCACAATGATGTGTCATGTGCGCTGTGACACAAAGTTTTCCTATAAGACTTTAACATATATTGTATATCATAGCAATTTATATTTAACAAATAAATAAAAAAACTTAATAAAATAATATAAGTACGTAAAAAAATACAATATTCCGGGTTGCCAACTTAGAAAAGAAGGTGTATATTACAAATAAGTTAATATTTGAAGTCAAAGGGGACAATTCTAACGTATATAGTCAGAGTTGTTCCCTTTTTACTTTTCGATTAATAAAGATTACCAACCTATAGAATAGTAAATATGGAAATGGAGAACAATTATGGACAAAATCGATAAGAAGCTGATAACATTATTACAGAATAACGCCAGAATGCCACTTAAGGCACTTGCTGAGAATGTCTTTTTATCTTCACCGGCTGTATCAGCAAGAATAGAAAGGCTTGAAAAAGAAGAAATCATAGAAGGTTACGAGGTTAGGATTAACCAGTTAAAGCTTGGATATCACATAACAGCATTTATTAATCTGGAGGTAGCGCCAGTACAGAAGCAGGAGTTTTATCCATTTATCAAGTCATGCCCTAATGTAGTAGAATGTAACTGCGTAACAGGTAATTATTCAATGCTGTTAAAGGTTGTATTTCCAAGTACAATGGAGCTTGATACATTCATAGGACAGCTTCAGAAGTTTGGAAGAACAAGTACACAGATAGTATTTTCTACGCCTGTTGCACCAAGGGGCATAGATGTCAACCAGGAGCTTCCAGGAGAAGAACCACAGGAATAGCATATAATGTAAAAGCAATATTGAAAAAGTTTTGTGAAAAAGCTACAGTTGTTATTGATACTTCTGCAGCTTTTTTGTTATACTTAACGATATGTTAATAACATGATGTCGGGGTCAAAAGCCCCCGACTTTGATACCTACGAATTGTTACGTGCTACGCACTTCCACAATTCTCCCCAATATGAGCAAGCTCATGTGGGTTTAGACCTTTTGACCATGGTATCATCATGTTATAGAAAAGAGGAATTTATGAATATAAACAGTATATTAGACAATGTTGGTAAAGTTATAGTTGGAAAAGATGATGTAGTTGTAAAGGTGCTTACAAGCATACTTGCCGGAGGACATATTCTTTTAGAAGATGTTCCGGGAACAGGAAAAACCATGCTTGCAAAGACGGTGGCTAAGAGTATTGATTGTGAGTTTAAAAGAATACAGTTTACACCAGACCTACTTCCGTCAGATATAACAGGACTTCATATATATAACCAGAAGAGTGCGGAGTTTGTGTTAAGTAAAGGTCCTGTATTTGCCAATATTATACTTGCAGATGAGATAAACAGGGCGACACCAAGAACACAGTCAGCACTTCTTGAGTGTATGGAAGAGCAACAGGTTACTATAGATGGAGATACACTTAAGCTTGAAGAACCATTTATAGTGCTTGCTACAGAGAATCCGGTAGAAACAGCAGGTACATATCCGCTGCCAGAAGCCCAGCTTGACCGTTTTCTTATGAAGCTTGAGATGGGATATCCAGATAAGGCTGCAGAGGTTAAGATACTTAACAGATTCTTAAACAATAACCCTGTTACAGACCTTGAAAGTGTATGCACAAGACAGGATATAGCAGATATGAAGAAGAAAGCTAAGGAGGTCTATATTCATCCATCACTTATTAACTATATAGCAGAACTTGCACAGGCGACACGTAAGATGTCAGAGGTTGCCATAGGCATAAGTCCTAGAGGTTCAATAGCCATGGTTAATGCTGCACGTGCATATGCATATGTGAACGGGAGAGATTATGTTGTGCCATCTGATATTAAGGAACTTTCAGTATGTGTATGGGCACACAGACTTGTATTTAGTACAGGACTTGTATCAAAGGGAAGCAGGGAACAGGCTGTTAATGCAGCATTTGCACAGGTTGAAGTACCAACTGAGGAGTGGACTAAGTAGATGAATATTGTTTTGATGCTTATAGGTGTTGTTATTGTTTACAAGGTTATATCAGTTGTATACAGGAAAAAATGGGATGAGAATCTTAGTACGGATGTCTCCTTTTCACATACAACAGCAACGAAAGACGATAAAGTAGAGATAATAGAAACAGTTGTAAATGCAAAAAAGCTTCCTGTATTCTGCATGAATGTAAAGTTTGATATAGACAGAAGCTTTATATTCGGACAGAAGGATACGAATTCCATGGTGTCTGATAAGACGTATCGTAACGATGTGTTTTCGCTGCTTTCTAACCAGAAGGTTACAAGGCGTATAGAGGTTGAGTGCAGCAGAAGAGGCGTATATAGGCTTGAAGCTGTAGAGATGGTATTTCCAGGTGCGTTTATGAATGAAATATTGATACATAAAAGCAGACTATACAGCAACATTACAGTGTTTCCAAAGCCGGCAGCTACAGGGCAGATGTCGGATGTAAACAACATGATTATGGGAGAACTTGAAAGAAGAAAGTATCTTAGTGAGGACAGGTTTGTGTTTGCAGGAATCAGGGATTATCAGTCTTACGACAGTATAAGGGATATCAACTGGAATGCATACGCAAGAACTGGCAGTCTTATGGTGAATCATTATAATGAAACAGTCAGCAGAAATGTATGTCTGCTTCTGAATCTTGAAAGTGAAGGCGCATATATGCAGGAGGATATAGTAGAACAGGCTATAAGTATAGCAGCTGGACTTTCACAGCTTTTAGCAGCAAGAGGCGTTAATGTGTCTATGGTTTCTAACGGACGGGATATAGATACAAAGCAGAATATAACGATAAAACCAGGTTCAGGTCTGTCACATTTTAACAAGATAAATATGGAGCTTGCAAGAATAGACATATCGCAGGATATGGATGAGTTTTCTGATATGATAACTGCATTATATGAGAATAATACAGTGCTTACTGATGGTATGGGCATGCACAATGATATGGTATATGTTCTTATATCTGCCAATAAAAACGACAGAATAAAAAAAGCAGCACGTGTGCTGATGGATAGCCAGTTTAATAAAATATGGATTGTTCCACAGGTTATAAGTGGAACAGGAAGTATGTATTATGAGAATGTATTGAAATGAGGAAGGAATAATGCAGATAAAACACATTAGAAACAGCAGGATTCTGCTTGAAATATTAATACTCTGTATTGTATATATGTCTATGGCTGTGGGTGTGTATACAGGATTGGCTGGCAATAATCCTGATACATCATATTACTGCCTTATAGTTTTGATTCCTGTATTGGTGACATATTTTTCAAGAAAATATGTATCAAGTTATCCACTGTTTATATTTATTAATATTGTATTTGTTTTTATAGCGGCTAAGCTTTCTAAAACGGATATAGAATTCGCCGGTTATGTGTTTGTAGCAGTGGCTATAGCAGTACATTCCATAAGGCTAAAAAGCCTTTATATACAGAAAAAGCAGTATGAAAGGGCAGAAGAGATAAGCTATGATGTCTCAGGCAGAAGCAGTGATGATATGAAGCTTGCGGTAGGAGCAGAGGAAAAGCTGCATATTGCGTATGGTATATTCATGGTTGCATTTTACATAGCAGGAAGCTATAAGCATAATAATAAGCTTATGGGAATACAGCTGTTTTTGTTTATAGCATTTGTAATATGCCAGTTTTTTTATAACCAGCTTAACGAACTATATAAGATATTCTCTATAAATGAGGGAAAGTCAGAATTTCCGGCAAGAAGAATATTGCGTATAAATGTTATCATGATGATAGTGTTTGCATCGTTTATGGTTATTGGAATGCTTATATTCTACAGCGGAAAGTATGGAAATATATTCCAGACAATATCAGCAGGACTCATGGCGGTTCTTAAGGCTATATTGTGGGTTCTTTTAAAGCTTTTAGGAAGAGGACCGGACTCATCGACCGTCTATGAGGAAGAAACAACGACTACACAGGCAGAGTTTGGTACAAACGAAGACCTTTTTGTGCCACAGAATAATGCTATAGCTAATGCACTTATGGAGGTAGCAGCTATCACAGCCATCATAGGTATATTTATATGGATTATATATGCTATAGTAAAATATGCTAAGAATTTCGGCAGATCACTTGATGATGATGTTGATGAGGTGGAATATCTTAATAAGGCTTCAGAAAAAGAACAGTATGGTATAAAGCCGGAAAAAGAAAGAGAGCCTGCGGATAAGAATAATATCCAATATAGAAAACTTTATAAAAAATATGCCAGATCAAAGAAGTATATGACAAAAAACAAGCTGTCTGGTGTTAAGCCGGATAAGGAAATGATGCCGGATGAGATAACAAGAAAGCTTATAACTGATGATGAGGAAAAAAGCAGCATAATAACTAAGAACTATGAAAAAGCACGTTATTCAGACAGCGAGGTATCAAAAGAAGATATAGAATTTTTGAAAAAGCTATAATAGTGTGGCAATAAACTTACGAATAAAGTTTATTATTTTGTGGTTGACAATATATGGTATATGAGGTATCATTTAACTAATTGATAGTAAGTAAATGCTATGAAGAGGAATATTAGATAAGAACCGGCTTCAGAGAGCTGTCGTATGGTGCAAGACAGTGGAAGGAACTTATTGAACTCGCCTTGGAGCTGCTACCCGAAATATTTATCGTACAGATATAGAGTAGGCGTAGACGGAGGCCGACCGTTAAAGAGGACAGAATATAATGCATAGTTTAAAAGATATGCACGTATTCGGTGAGAGCGCAGTGCAAGCTGCGAATAAGAGTGGTATCGCGTGAGATTAATTATATCTTTCGTCTCTTTGGACTGTATGTTCTCTGAGACGAAAGTTTTTTTAGTTTAGGGACGATTCTTATGTTAACATAAACTGATAACTAATATGCGGTATATAATCATACAATGTATAGATTTACAGGTATTTACTTATATCATGAAAGGATTTATCTTTAACACTTATATTAAAATCAGGAGGAATAAAGAATGTTCGATTACAGACAGTATAAGAGAGGTTATTTTATGCCACCAGTTGAGTGTAACGACTGGGTGAAAAAGGAGTATATTGATAAGGCACCAGTATGGTGTTCAGTTGACTTAAGAGATGGTAACCAGGCGTTAGTTGAACCTATGAGTCTTGATGAAAAGCTTGAGTTTTTTAACAAGCTTATAGCAGTTGGTTTTAAGGAAATTGAGATAGGTTTCCCTGCTGCATCAGAGACTGAATATGAGCTTTGCCGTACACTGATTGAAAAGAATATGATTCCTGATGATGTTACTATCCAGGTTCTTACACAGGCAAGACCACATATCATCAAGAAAACATTTGAGGCAGTCAAAGGTGCACCAAGAGCGATTGTACACGTATATAACTCAACATCCTTAGCACAAAGAGAACAGGTGTTTAGAAAGTCTAAGGAAGAAGTTAAGCAGATAGCTATAGAAGGTGCAAAGCTTCTTAAGGAGCTTGCAGAAGCAGATGGTGGTAACTTCCTTTTTGAATACAGTCCTGAAAGCTTTACAGGAACAGAGCCGGAATATGCACTTGAGGTGTGCAATGCTGTTATAGATATATGGCAGCCAACTCCTGATAAGAAGTGTATTATCAATCTTCCTGCAACAGTTGAAATGTCACTTCCACATGTATTTGCAAGTCAGGTTGAATACATGAGCAAGATGCTTCATAGCCGTGAGAACGTTGTTGTATCACTTCATCCTCATAACGACAGAGGAACAGGAGTGGCTGATGCAGAACTTGGATTACTTGCAGGAGCAGACAGAATAGAAGGAACATTATTCGGTAATGGTGAAAGAACTGGAAATGTTGATATTGTTAATCTTGCCATGAATATGTATGCACAGGGAGTTGATCCTGAGCTTGATTTTTCTAACATGCCAGAGCTTACAGAGATGTTTGAACGTCTTACACAGATGAAGATAGATGAAAGACATCCATACTGCGGCAAGCTTGTATTTGCAGCATTTTCTGGTTCGCATCAGGATGCTATATCAAAGGGCATGCACTACAGAATCGAAAAGGATCCTTCTAAGTGGACAGTTCCTTATCTTCCAATCAATCCAGAGGATGTTGGACGTACATATGATTCAGATGTTATCAGAATAAACAGCCAGTCTGGTAAGGGTGGTGTTGCATATGTTCTTGAACACAACTACGGCATGCTCATTCCTAAGGCTATGAGAGAAGACCTTGGATATGCGGTCAAGGATGTGTCAGATGTTCATCATAAGGAACTTACACCAGACGAAGTACTTGAGATATTTGAAAAGAGATATAAAAAGTACACACCAGTATTTAAGATTAAAGAAGTACACTTCAAGCAGATAGATGGTATCCAGACAGAAGTCACTATTGAAGAGGACGGAAAGGATGTTGTTATCAATGCTGGCGGTAATGGACGTCTTGATGCGGTAAGTAACGCACTTGCAAAGCATTTTGGAAAGCCATGTGACGTAATGTGCTATGAAGAACATTCGTTAAAGAAGGGTTCAGATTCTAGTGCTATAGCTTATGTAGGCATCAAGGGTGAAGATGGTAAGGAATACTTTGGTATAGGTATCGACCATGATATCATCAAGGCTTCTATAGATGCTGTAGAATCAGCTATGAACAGAAGCATGAGCAACTAAGAAAAAGATATATTATAATACAGGCAGTATGTAAAAGACGTAAATTAGCTTTTGCATACTGCTTATTTATGTGTTACAATAAAGCGAAAACTTGTTCGCAGTAATGCCAGGGATGTCAGAATAATAAACAATAAGAACTATTTAGAATAACAGATTGAATAAAAGGAACTAATAAGCATGAAAAGAATAATACTAGCTTCTGGTTCACCAAGAAGAAGAGAGCTTCTTAGCCAGATTGGACTTGAGTTCACAGTCATAACAAGTGAAGCAGATGAGCATACCAGTATAAAGGAACCAGCCAGATATGTTGAATATCTGTCATCCGTTAAGGCAGAGGCAGTACACGATATGCTTCAGAATGTTTTAACAGATAAAGATAACGATATCAAACTTAGTGGAGAATGGTATAACGATATTATGGCAGGCAGCTATGTAATCATAGGAGCAGATACAATCGTAAGCCATAAGGAGCATATACTGACAAAGCCGGTGGATGAAGCGGATGCATATCGTATATTAAAGGAATTATCAGGAGATTGTCATCAGGTATATACAGGTGTTACATTACTTTATGGTGATGGCAGCAGCAAAAGCTTTTCTAACAGGACTGATGTATACTGTTATGAGCTTACAGATAAGGAAATCCATGATTATATAAGTACAGGTGAGCCTATGGACAAGGCGGGAGCATATGGCATACAGGGAAGCTTTGCTGCATTTATCAAAGGTATAGATGGCGATTATAACAATGTTGTCGGTTTACCAATATCAAGTGTATATCAGGAGTTGAAGTTATGGTTAAGTTGATTGCAAGTGATCTTGATGGAACTATATTAAGACATGGGGCACAGAAGGTTGATAAGTCTACGATAGAGGTTATAGGTAAGCTTTTAGATGCAGGCCTTCTTTTCGCACCTGCGAGTGGACGGCAGATAGTGAGCCTTAAAAGACTTTTTGAGCCTATCAGTGACAGACTTGTATATATATCAGAGAATGGCGCACTCAGTGAGTATCGTGGTGAGGTTATAGCAAAGACAGCCATGGAAAGAAATCTTGCGCTTCAGATAGTAGAAGATGTGTATGAACAGCCACATTGTGAGGTGCTTATATCTGGACAGCACACAGCATACATTAAGCCTAAGACAGAAGAATATCTTTATAGGATGACGAAAGTAGTTAACTATAAAACAACTATTATTGATAAATTCTCAGATATAGATGAAGATATATTAAAGATTGCAGTATGTGACCTTAGTGGAATAAACAACTCGAAGGAACATTTCTTTAGTAGGTGGAAGGGTCAGGCATCAATAGCGGTATCAGGAGAGCTTTATCTTGACTTTATGGAGAGCAGTGTCAGCAAAGGAAAAGCCATGAGGCAGCTTCAGGAGTATTTTGGGTTGTCAAGGGATGAATGTATGGCATTTGGTGATAATTATAACGACATAGATATGCTTAATTCAGTTACATATTCATATGTTATGGAGACAGCAGCAGATGATATAAAGAAGCATGGAAAATATGTGACAGACTGGGTAGAAGGGTCTTTGCGTGAGAATTTTAAGAGTATTATTTAAATAACTGCTTACGGTATTGTTTGAAGTGTTGTTTAATTTGAAGTGTTGTTTAATTTAAAGTATTGTTTAAATAGTTGTTTAAATAGTGAATGGCGAATTATAATATAGGATTAACGGAGGAATGAATAATGGATAAACATATAAAAGAATGTGCAGCAGTATTTTTAAGAGATCAGAAGAGACTTTTTGACGAGCCGGTAGTTTTTGATGTAGAAGAGGCAGAAGAATTCCTTGAGGACTGCTTTGCACAGTATTGTAAAAACATTAAAGAGTTAAAGCAGGTTATGGATGATGAAGGCATGGATATATCAGGCATGTCAGATGAAGAGATAGAGGAGCAGCTTGAAGTATTCAAGCTCGATGATGGACATGGCTACTTTTTCGTTGAGGCATAACAGTACTTATCTTGTATCATATATTATCGATATTTAACAATGAAAAGATGCACAAACTTGAGATGCGCAAAGAAGCAGCGCAAGAACGGAGATTACTATGAAAATAACTATATGTTGTGTAGGAAAGATAAAAGAAAAGTTCTACAGCCAGGCGATAGAAGAGTATTCAAAGAGATTATCCAAGTATTGTAAGCTTGAGATAAAAGAGGCAGCAGACGAAAAGACTCCGGATAGTGCAAGTGATACTGTTAACAGGATGATTAAAGAAAAAGAAGGAGACAGGCTGCTTTCCTTTATAAAAGATGACAGCTATGTTATTGCACTTGCAATAGATGGTAAAATGTTAGATTCAGTCGAACTATCAGAAAAGATTGATAATCTTATGTTATCAGGTAAGAGTGATATTGTTTTTGTTATAGGTGGTTCACTTGGGCTTGATAAGAGAGTGTTAGACAGAGCTGATTATAAGCTTAGTTTTTCCAAAATGACATTTCCACACCAGCTTATGAGAGTTATACTTTTAGAACAGATATACAGAAGCTTCAGGATAATGAAGAATGAGCCATATCATAAGTGACATAGATAATGTCTGATATTAAAAATGTGCAGAAATGGAGATTAGTGTGAAAAATAAGATTTTTCACACGCAAGAATGGAGATTAATATGAAAAGAACGAAAAAAAGAATAGTTACATTTCTTATAATAGCAATTGCTATAGCAGCAGTGTTTGTGTTTATAAAATTCTTTAACGGCAATGGAATATATATTTCAACAGGCATGGGCAAAGATGTTCTTGCAAAGGTGGATGGACAAAAGACATACACTATGGATGCAGCAGTGCTTATGTCAGATGCAAGGTCACAGTATGAAGAAATGTTTACAAGTTCAATATGGTCACAGCAGATAGATGGAAAAACATTTGAAGAATATGTAAAAGACCAGATCAGGGTAAAGCTTATCAGAGTAAGATGTATGAATGCCATGGCTAAGGAAAAGGGGATAGTTCTTGGAAGAGAAGAAAAAGATGGCGTTAAGAAGGCAGCAGAGAAGTATTATGCTGCATTAACAGAAGAACAAAGAAGCAGATACAATATAACAGAGGATAAGCTTAACCAGATGTTTACAGAGTTTGCTATAGCCCAGAAGCTGTATAACGATCAGACTTCACTTATGGATATAGAAATCAGTGCAGATGATTCAAGAGTTATTAATATACAGTATATAGTAACAGATTCTAAAGATGAGATAGAAAAAGCATATGCTGAGCTTAAGGAGGGCAACTCATTCTTTGCTATAGCAAAGAAGTATAATTCGGATGGTGAGTATGAGTACGAGCTTCGAAGAGGTGAGATGGATAGTAAGTTTGAAGAAGCAGCCTATGCCTTATCAACAGGTGAGATGAGCAGCATAGTAGAGGCAGAAGGAAAGTATTACATTATAAGATGTACATCAGATAACGATAAAGCAAAAACAGAGGTCAACAAGTCAGCTATCTTAGCAGACAAAAAGCTTGCTGCCTTCAACGAAAAGTTTGAAGAATATGAGGCAGGTAAATATGTTGAATGGAATGATAGCGAATGGAAAAAGCTTAGCGTATCTTCAGCGGTTATATATAATGTTAAGTTTGAAGATATATTCAACACAATAACAATCAACTAAACAGAAAGGTATGGTTATAAAATATAGATGGCAGAAAAATATGATGCAAATAGTATATCTATTCTTGAAGGTCTTGAAGCTGTAAGAAAAAGACCGGGAATGTATATAGGAAGCGTAGGAACTAAGGGACTTAACCATCTTATATATGAAATAGCAGATAATGCAGTAGATGAACATCTTGCAGGGTACTGTAGCGAGATTACAGTAACCCTTAATGATGATGGTACAGCTACTATCATAGATAACGGACGTGGAATTCCTATAGGGATTCATCCAAAGGCTGGAATACCTGCAGTTGAAGTAGTGTTTACAGTACTTCATGCAGGTGGTAAATTCGGAGATGGAGGATATAAGATATCAGGAGGACTCCACGGTGTAGGTGCTTCAGTAGTTAATGCACTTTCAGTGTGGCTTGAGGTAGAGATAAGAGTAGATGGCGGTGTATATAAGCAGCGTTATGAAAGAGGCAAGGTGGCAGCTCCGCTTGAAAAAATAGGAACATGCAGGAAGAGTGACACAGGAACAAAGGTGACTTTTTTACCTGATGGAGAAATATTTGAAAAGACAAGATTCAAGTCAGATGCCATAAAAAGCAGAATGCATGAAACAACTTACCTTAATCCTGGACTTACAATACATTTTGAGGATAAAAGAAGCGGCAGTGAAGAAAAGATTACATATTCTGAGCCAGATGGTATCAGGGCATATGTAAAAGAGCTGAATAACGGTAAGGAAACTGTCACAGATATCATATATTTTAAAAAGAGTGAGGATGGCATAGAAGTGGAGTGCGCTTTCCAGTATGTTAACGAGTTTGAGGAAAATATTCTTGGTTTCTGTAACAATATATATACACAGGAAGGCGGAACACACATAACTGGCTTTAAGTCAAAGTTTACAATGATCATTAACCAGTATGCAAGAGAGCTTGGTATTCTTAAGGATAAGGATAACAACTTTACAGGACTGGATGTAAGAAATGGCATGACTGCGATAGTAGCTGTCAAGCATCCTGCACCAAGATTCGAGGGCCAGACTAAAACAAAGCTTGATAATCCAGATGCTGGAACAGTTGTCAGTGCGGTCACAAGCGATGAGGTACAGCTGTACTTTGACAGAAACCTAGAACAGCTAAAGGCGGTTATTGCATGTGCTGAAAAGTCAGCGAAGATAAGAAAGGCAGAAGAAAGAACAAAGACGAATCTTTTATCAAAGTCAAAGTTTTCCATAGATTCTAACGGAAAGCTTGCAAACTGCGAGAGTAAGAAAGCAGAAGAATGTGAAGTGTTTATAGTCGAGGGAGATTCTGCCGGAGGTTCTGCTAAGACAGCACGTAACAGACGTACACAGGCTATACTTCCTATCAGAGGTAAGATATTAAACGTTGAGAAAGCATCCATAGATAAGGTGCTTGCCAATGCAGAGATAAAGACGATGATAAACTCTTTTGGGTGTGGTTTCCTTGAAGGCTATGGCAATGATTTTGATATAAGCAGGTTAAGATATAATAAGATTATCATCATGACTGATGCTGATGTGGATGGAGCGCATATTGATACACTGCTTCTTACATTTTTCTACAGATTTATGCCTGAGCTTATCAACCAGGGACATGTGTATATAGCTACACCACCTCTATACAGGGCAGAGCTTAAGAAGGCACCTAAGGAAGACAAGGCTGTAAAAAAGACAGCAGCAGGCTCTGTACTTAAAGCTTCCAGGAAAGATAAGCGAAAGCTTGTGCAGTATCTTTATGATGATAAAGCACTAGAAAGATACAGGGAGCTTCATGCAAGTGGAACATTTACACTGCAAAGATACAAAGGACTAGGTGAGATGGATCCTGAACAGTTATGGGAAACAACACTTAACCCGGAAACAAGAATACTAAAGCAGGTTGAGATAGAAGATGCCAGAATGGCGACAGAGGTTACGTCTATGCTTATGGGAAGCGATGTCCCACCAAGAAGGGCATTCATACATGCACATGCAAATGAAGCGCAGATAGATGCGTAAAGGCTTTTCTATCTGTACAATCGGATTCGCAGGCATAACCTGACAAAAATTAAATATATTAGATGTCGGGGTCAAAAGCCCCCGACTTTGATAATAAAAATCATACGGAGATAATAATGGCAGAGAATATTATAAAAACAGAATATTCCGAGCTGATGCAGAAGTCCTATATAGATTACTCCATGAGCGTTATCACAGCAAGAGCGCTTCCTGATGTAAGAGATGGACTTAAGCCGGTACAAAGAAGAGTACTGTATGCTATGGATCAGCTTGGGTTAAACTATGATAAGCCTCATAGAAAGTCTGCACGTATTGTAGGTGATGCAATGGGTAAGTATCATCCACATGGTGACAGCTCAATCTATGAGACACTTGTTGTGCTTTCACAGGATTTCAAGAAAGGCATGGCACTTGTTGACGGACATGGCAACTTTGGTTCTATAGAAGGTGATGGAGCTGCTGCTATGCGATATACAGAGGCCAAGCTAAAGAAGTTCACCCAGGATGTGTATTTATCAGATCTTGATAAGAATGTGGTTGACTTTGTACCTAACTTTGATGAGACAGAAAAAGAGCCAGCAGTGCTTCCTGTAAGAGTTCCCAATCTTTTAGTAAATGGTGCTGATGGAATAGCGGTAGGTATGACAACAAATATCCCTACACACAATCTAAGTGAGGTAGTAGATGCAGTATGTGCATATATGGATAATGAGGATATAACTACAGATGAGCTTATGGAGTACATGCCAGGTCCGGACTTTCCAACAGGTGGACTGGTCATCAACAAGTCAGAGCTTCCTGGTATATACGAGACAGGAACTGGCAAGATAAAGCTAAGAGGAAAGGTTGTTTTTGAAGCAGCTTCTAAGAAGGGCGAGAAGGACAGGCTTGTTATAACAGAGATTCCTTATACTATGATAGGTGCTAATATCGGCAAGTTCATATCTGATATAGTAGAACTTGTTGAAACTAAGAAAACTACAGATATAGTAGATGTATCAAATGAGTCATCAAAAGAGGGAATAAGAATAGTACTTGAGTTAAAGAAAAATGCAGATGTAGAGAATCTTAAGAACCTTCTTTATAAGAAAACAAAGCTTGAAGACACATTTGGAGTAAATATGCTTGCTATAGTGGATGGAAGACCAGAAACACTTGGACTTCGCCAGATAATAAAGCATCACATTGATTTCCAGTATGAAATAAACACAAGAAAATACACAACACTTCTTAACAAAGAGCTTGCTAATAAAGAGATAAAGGAAGGTCTTATAAGGGCATGTGACATAATCGACCTTATCATAGAGATACTTCGTGGAAGCTCTAACCTTAAGATGGCAAAGGACTGCCTTATAAATGGTAATGTAGAAGGCATAAAGTTTAAGTCAGAAGCATCAAAAAAACAGGCTTCAAAGCTTGATTTCACAGAAAAACAGGCATCAGCAATACTTGAAATGCGTCTGTACAAGCTTATAGGTCTTGAGATACTTGCACTTCAGAAAGAATATGATGAGTGTCTTGCAAAGATAGAAAAGTATGAGAAGATACTTGGCAGTAAAAAAGCTATGGCTAAGGTTATAAAAGATGATCTTGCAAGGATAAAGAAGGAATATGGAGTTGCAAGAAAAACAGTTATAACAGATGCAAAGGCTGCTGTGTTTGTAGAAAAAGAAATTCCAGCACAGGAAGTTGTATTCATCATGGACAGATTTGGTTATGCCAAGACTATAGATAATGCTGCCTATGAGCGTAACAAGGAAGCTATATATAACGATTTCAAGTATGTATTCACATGTATGAATACAGATAAGATATGCATATTTACAGACAACGGACAGCTCCATCAGGTTAAAGTTAAGGATATACCTTACTCTACAAAGTTCAGGGATAAGGGAACACCTATAGATAATCTTGGAAACTATGACAGCAGCGGGGAACTGATCATCTATCTGTGTGCATATGATACTATTAAGGATCAGAAGCTTCTTTTCGTTACAAGCCAGGGCATGATGAAGATAGTAGATTCTAAAGAATTCGATGTGGCGAAAAGAACAGTAGCTGCAACCAAGCTGCAGGATGATGACAGGATAATAAGCATAGAGAAAGCAGATATAGAGGTACAGACATACTCCAAGTTCAATCTGGATGGTACTACAAGTGAAGTTGAAGATATTGTCAGCAGCAAGAACGTTGTTGTACAGACAGCTAATGGATATTTCTTAAAGTTCCCACTCTCAGAGATACCAGTTAAGAAAAAGAGTGCTGTTGGTGTCAGAGGTATCAAGCTTGGCAAGGATGATTATATAGAAGAAATATTCCTTATGGATGATGGAACAGAATTCACCATGGAATATAAGGGAAAGAATATAGACTTTGCAAAGATGAAGATGGCACATAGGGATACTAAGGGAGTTAAGGTGAGAGTGTGAGAGTGATTCTACAGGGAGTATATTCGCAAAGAATAAATATTCAGCATAGATTAGTATATCAGGTATACAATCAGCCAGTTGTAATTAATGAAACTGAATATGAGGGAATCATTAAAGTTATTAGAATGTGGACACATTATGATAAAGTGAGATAAAAAATGTACCAGTAGAAAGGATATTGTTTTATATGATATCCTCATTCTACTGGTACTTTTTAAATTCACGGCTTTTAAATTAAGTTATAAAAAATCAACTCACAATTTTTAATGATAAATTCTGTGCATTCTGCACCATTGATAAGAAATATTCATGTATTCTTGTGTCATCTGTTAACTCAGGATGAAATGCAAGCCCAATCTGGTTTTTATATCTGGCTGCTACGATTTTGTCATCAACAGCTGCAAGCACTTCAACACCATCTGAAACACTATCTATATATGGTGCTCTTATAAATGTCATAGGATAATTCCCGATATGTTTAATATCAGTATTAGTCATAAAGCTTGAAAGTTGTCTTCCGTATGCATTACGTTTTACAGTGACAGGAAGAGTTCCTATGTGGACAGTGTCATCATCAGCTATATGTCTAGCAAGAAGTATAAGACCTGCACAAGTTGCAAGAGTAGGAAGTCCGTTGTTAATCATACAACGGATATCATCCATCATATCCAGCTTGTTAAGAAGCTGCCCCTGAACTGTACTTTCACCACCAGGAAGTATAAGACCATCTATCCCCTCTAAATCATCCCTTTGACGAAGCTGTTTAGCTGTATGTCCAAGACTTTCAATCATATGAGCATGCTCTATGAAAGCACCCTGTACAGCAAGTATGCCTATAATCATAATAATCAAAACCTCTTTTCTAACGTCCACGCTCTTCCATAATAATCTGTATTTCGCTAGGATTGATACCAACCATAGCTTCTCCAAGATTCTCTGATAATCTGGCTATAAGAGCAGCATCCTGATAGTTAGTAACAGCCTGGACGATAGCAGAAGCACGCTTTGCAGGATTGCCTGACTTAAAGATACCAGAACCTACGAATACACCTTCGGCTCCAAGCTGCATCATAAGAGCAGCATCAGCAGGAGTAGCAACACCACCGGCAGCAAAGTTAACAACAGGAAGCTTGCCGTTATCATGAACGTAAAGAACAAGGTCGTAAGGTACCTGTAACTGCTTTGCTTCTTCAAAAAGCTCATCCTTGTGCATAGATGTTATCTTGCGGATCTCTGAATTCATTTTTCTCATGTGGCGTACGGCCTGAACAACATCACCAGTACCAGGTTCACCTTTAGTTCTTATCATAGATGCACCTTCATTGATTCTTCGTAAAGCTTCACCTAAATCTCTTGCTCCACATACGAAAGGAACATTAAACTGAGTTTTGTCGATATGATATATATCATCAGCAGGAGAGAGAACCTCAGATTCATCTATATAATCAATCTCTATAGCCTGAAGAATCTGTGCTTCTACGAAGTGACCAATACGGCATTTTGCCATAACCGGGATACTTACTGCATCCTGTATACCTTTTATCATCTTAGGATCACTCATACGTGATACACCGCCAGCAGCTCTTATATCAGCTGGGATTCTTTCAAGTGCCATAACAGCACAAGCACCAGCAGCCTCAGCTATCTTAGCCTGTTCAGGAGTAGTTACATCCATGATAACACCGCCCTTTAACATCTGGGCGAGTCCTTTGTTTAATTCGTATTGTGAAGTAGTTGTCATAATAAATAACCTCTTTTCTTTATTTTTAAATATTGATATTTCATTGTCAGTTCAATCATGTCAAGTATGTCATGACCGGTTGATTACACTAAGTAATCAGTAACTTGTGGATATAATAGAACTTATCTGGATATATTAAAATACTCAATACAAAGAAAAATAATAATACCAGTTGATATTAAACTGGTATTCAGACACGAGGGGAATACATATGAAATGATAATGTCAGATATAGACACAAGATATAAATACAAAAGTAAAAAAGCTCTTTCCTACAGTCAGAAAAAGCTTTTTTATATTAGAAATATTATGTTTAAGTTATAGCAGTATTACTATGAGATGCACGAAATTCATGAAATTCTCAGCATTACAATATATCACTGCCATCTGGTATCTTAGATATAATCGTTTTATTAATCCTTATAAAGAATATAAGCGAAACAGTGAGTGATATAAGCTCTGCGATAGGAAATGCCCACCATACAGCATGTAGTCCTCCAAGCTTAGAGAGTATGAAGGCTGCTGGGATGAGTACCACAAGCTGACGCATAATGGATACAAGCATGCTGAATACAGCTTTTCCTAGTGCTTGGAATACAGTTCCGCATACAATACAGAACCAGGCAATAAGGTAATGTATGCCAATTATACGTAATGCTGGTACACCGATTCTTAACATATCGTCTGATGCGTTGAACATACCAAGAAGAATCTGAGGGATTCCTTCAAAGCATAAGAAACCTATAAATGTAAGGAAAAATGCAGTTATAAGGCTTAGCTTGATAGTCTTAAGCATACGTTTCCTGTTCTGTGCTCCATAGTTGTAAGCAATAATAGGTGTTATACCATTGTTAAGTCCAAACAGAGGCATAAAGAAGAAGCTCTGAAGCTTGAAGTATACACCAAATACAGCTGTAGCTGTAGAAGAGAAACCTATGAGGATTCTGTTCATACAGTAAGTCATGACAGAACCGATAGACTGCATAATAATAGATGGCACACCTATGGCATATATCGTGCCTATAATACGTGCATCTGGTCTGAACCTGTGGAAATCAAGCTTGATTTCATGGTTAAACTTATGGTTACATGTTCCGGCAACTATGGCTGCAACACACTGACCGATAACAGTGGCAACAGCAGCACCGGTAACACCCATTCTTGGACAGCCTAAAAGACCGAATATCATAACAGGGTCGAGGATAATGTTTGTAACAGCACCACACAGCTGTGATGTCATGCTGAATATGGTTCGTCCGGTTGATGTTAACAGACGTTCAAAGAAAATCTGTGCAAGGAGTCCGAAAGAGAATATCATAACTGTACTCAGGTAATCTATTCCGTATTCCATAATCTGCATATCAGCGTTTCCCATCTGACTTTTATAGAAAGGCTTAACGATAGTGAAACCAAGTATTAAAAAGACGATATAGCTGCATACATATAAAAATGCTGCATTTGATGCAATCTTATTTGCTTTCTTATAGTTGTGTTCACCAAGCGACTTGGATAGTAAGGCATTCATACCAACGCCGGTTCCGGTAGCAACAGCTATAAGAAGAGTCTGCAGCGGGAATGCCAGAGAAACTGCAGTAAGTGCATTCTCTGATAACTTAGCAACAAATATGCTGTCAACAATGTTGTAAAGTGCCTGAACAAGCATAGAAATCATCATTGGCAGAGACATGTTAAATAATAATTTGGCTATGGGCATAGTACCCATTTTATTTTCTACCCTAGGGGCAGAGTTTGTTTCCTGACTCATAAATCCTCCTGTATGTAAATAATGTAAAATATGACAATAACTTTTATAGTATAGCATAAATTATAAAATGATACAATGAGGGGATGATAAAGGAAGTTAATAAGAGAATTAATAAAGAAAATCAATAGAAATCAAAAAAAGATTGAGTACAAATAATAATAAATAGTACCGGAATGAATGGAACATATGGTATTCATTCCATTCATCCTGGTATTAAATCAAGATATCCAAATAACCAAATTATAGACTATAACTGTGTTTTTAAGGTTTCTCTTTCCTTGATTGGGACATCTAATATATCCATCGCTTCGTCAGCAGACTTGTTAAGCTTAGTCATGATGTTTCTGATATCTTTTAAGGTAGCATCAGCACGTCCTTCCTCACGTCCTTCCTCACGCATAACATCCATAACACCCTCTTCATCATACTCAAAAATACTCACGTCAATCACCTCGTCCATGTGTTTTATGAAGAAATCAGATAGTACATCATCTTTAATACATTCATCTACAGCTTCGATAACAGCAAGAATACATTGTCACTGTATCTTTTGGTAGTAGTAGATGAGTTATCATCATTCTTAGTTTTATGCTGGATATAGATATTATCGTTAGATCTCATAAGCAGAACCTCCTTTAGTAAATATAGTAAATAAATGAGTGTTAATGTGAAAACAACAAACAGAACTGCTATGAAATCAATATATAATATACTTATAAACATATTGTAACATCTGTCAACTTATATAACAAGCAAAAGAGAGCACAATATGGCAGCCGTAATATAGCTGCGTAAATGTCTGCAACGATTGAACATAGTATATTCTGTCTTGTTATGCATGGGGATAATAAGATACTGGATCCAGCTATAAATGCGTATATAGAACATAAGAAGGTTGAAAATACATCATATAATAACAACCTGTATATTCAAGACTTAATTAAGTATATTAATAATATAAAACATTAATGCAATGATGTCAATATATAATTAATAAAAAATATAAATAAAATACATTGACTTTTTATCACATATGATGTATCTGCGATAATATATCATAAATTATTCAACTACTTTATAATTAAACATTAATGTATTCAGGCTTTAGTAAGCCACATATACATAATAATGTTTAAAAGGGTAATATACCGGCACAATAAGTAATATCAGCAAGAATTATATTATTCAGAATAAGTAGAATGGAGTCAGCAGGATATGTCAGGAACATTAAAAAAAATAAGCCCAAAAAGTAACAGCGAAACAAACAGCTGCGGATACGATAACAGGATAATAACAAAGAAGGCAATAGAATACTATGAGAAAATGCTTATAATGGCAGAAAAAGAAACACAGACAATAAAGAAATATATAAGAGATGTAAAAAAACTTATGATATATGCCAATGGCAGAAGCATAAGCAAGGAGCTGCTCTTAAAATACAAAGAATACCTTGAAAAATGTGGTAACTATAAAATATCAAGCATTAATTCATATCTTGCAGCAGCCAATAACTTCTGCGATGTGATGGGATGGACAGATATAAGAGTGAAAATGATAAAAGTACAGCACGAAACCTTCATACCAGAAAATAAAGAGTTAACAATGCAGGAATATGAAAAACTCGTAAAAACAGCTTACAAGAAAGGTGATATACGGCTTGCACTTATTATAGAAACACTTGGAAGTACAGGGATACGAATAAGCGAGCTTAAATATATAACAGCTGAATCACTGAAATATGGAATGACAGATATTCATAATAAAGGAAAAGTAAGACGTATATTGTATCCTGGTGAGCTGCTAAAAGTACTGCAAAAATATGCAAAAGACATGAATATATTACATGGCTGCATATTCATAACAGCCTGCGGCAATCCTGTAAACCGGAGTAATGTATGGAGAATGATGAAAAACATCTGTCATGATGCAGGAGTCAGGGAAGAAAAAGTATATCCGCATAACATGAGAAACCTTTTTGCCAGAATATTTTATAAAATAAAAAATGATATCGCAAAGCTTGCAGATGTACTTGGACACAGCAACATAGATACAACAAGAATATATATAAAATCAACTGGAAGGGAACATAAAAGACAGCTGGATAGGATGAATATGATAATAGATATGGGGTAGATAACATAATAAATATTATGTTGTATTATCACAGAATCTTCACAGAAGATAGCACATCATAAATGATAAAACAAGAGAATATTACATATTTCATATAAAAATACAATATTTCGACATTAGTAAGATATTAGTTCCACATTATTACAGATTATATTTTGCATATAATATGAGTTCTTTCATATAAACAAAGCATTTTAATTGTAAAAATACATTTAATCTTACGCCATTTCAGGCGGCAATTCCATATAAGTAAAACAATAATACAACATAATATTTATTACGTTGTATCGACAATAAGCAAAACAGCACTCAATAAGCTGTAAGCAGTCAGGCAGAATCAAAAAATGTAATTGAGGCAGTGTGCAGAATTCACACTAGGTATATGTGTCTGCGCTGGTTCGACACAAGCAAATATAGCAAAAAAGGCGCAGAAATGAGGAGTATTATGCAAATCAACAGAGATGATTACATAATCGAACGCGATTATAGAAAGAAAAGGCTTGAAGAGTTTCAGGAAGCTATTCAGGAAAATCTGCGTGGGTTATCCACGGAAATTATAGCTGAGTTGGTGGATGAGAGAGAACGTCAGAATCTTACACAAAAGGATGTGGCAGATATCACGGGTATACTTCCTTATAACCTTGCTAGGTTTGAGACAGGGACAAGAATACCTACGCTTATGGTGCTGGAGAAGTATGCTTCGGCGCTGGATAAACATATAGAGATAAGATTGTGTGATAACAAAAAATAAATTAAATATAAAACTTTATATGAAGGGACATTTTTTACATCAGAAGGATGTATTGACTGGCGGTGAAGACAAAATGTCACATCTATATAAAAAAGGAAAACTATTTGCTAGGGTATGATGAATGACAATTTGAGCATGGGATAAACGTAAGATAAGCGTTGGTGTGGAGATAGTGTAGAAAATGTAGATGAGAATAGATAGAGGAACAGATAGAGAAGTTATGAAAAATATAAAAAAAAATCAAATGAGATGTGTTGAAGTATATAAAAAATTATATCATCAGGAGCCTTTTGATATAGCATTTTGTCCATATCGTATTAGTCCATTGGGTGCACATATTGATCATCAGTATGGAAAAATAAATGGTCTGGCAATTGATAAAGGAATACATATGGCTTATCACCCTAAACAGAATGGTGTTGTGGAGGTACAATCATTAAACTTTCCAAAACGTGCACAGTTTTTTGTGTGTGATGTTCCGGAGGAAAAACAAGGGGATTGGGCTGATCATCTGCGAGGGGCAACAATGATACTTGGAGAAAAGTATCGTTTAAAAATTGGTTTATCAGGAATTATTGAAGGTAGTTTGCCTATAGGTGGATTGTCTTCATCAGCCTCAGTCATTATTTGCTTTTTATCAGCACTATGTAAAGTTAATGGTATTCATCTTGATTCAATGGAGATGATTTTAATGGCAAAGGCAGCAGAAAATAAGTATGTTGGAGTTTCATGCGGAAAACTTGATCAGAGTTGTGAAGTTCTTTCTAAGAAAAATCATTTGCTTTACTTAGATACAAAAGATGACAGTTATGAACTTATTCCAACGAACAATAATATGAAACCATATAAAGTAGCAATTTTCTTTTCTGGCTTGGAACGTTCATTGAAAAATTCTAAGTATAATTTGCGACGGGATGAGTGCAAAGCAGCAGCGTATGCACTAATGGGGTATGCAGGTATTGATTATGACACATTTGAAAATACAAGACTTAGGGATGTGCCGTTTGAGATATTTGAAGCTTATAAATCACGTTTGCCAGAATTGTGGAAACGTCGTGCTGAACATTATTATAGTGAATTTTATCGTGCTGAAAAAGGTGCAGAACTATGGCGCAAAGGTGATTTAGATGGTTATGGTCAGCTTGTTTTTGAAAGTGGAAAATCGTCAATATATAGCTATGAGTGTGGGTGTGATGAATTAAAAAAACTATATGACATTATGTTAGATACTGATGGAATTTATGGAGGTCGTTTTTCTGGTGCAGGATTTAAGGGCTGCTGTATGGCTCTGATTAATCCAGATAAGGCGGATGATATTAAAGAAAAAGTTAACACAGAATATCTGAAAGCTTTTCCAGCACTGGAAGGAAAATATAGCTTTCATTTGTGTGAGAGTGCAGATGGTGTTGAATTATAGGAGAAATATATAAATGAAATGTTTGATTTTGGCAGCTGGTTATGCCACTAGACTTTATCCATTGACTGAAAATTTTCCAAAGCCGCTTTTAAAGGTCGGGAGAAAATCTATTCTGGATTGGCTGGTTGACGATTTGGTTGAGACAACAGATATAGATGAGTTCGTTATTATTTCAAATCATAAATTTGCTAATTATTTTGAAGAATGGAAAAAACAAAAAGAAAAAATAAGAACATATAAGATTACTGTTTTAGATGATGGAACGAGTACTAATGATACACGTCTGGGCGCAGTAAAAGATATTCAACTTGCTATAGATAAACTGCAAATTGATGATGATCTTTTGGTTATGGCTGGAGATAATGTTCTGGATTTCAGTCTTTCAGAATTTGTCAAGTTTGCTATGGAAAAGAATACATCTAGTGTAATGTGTCACGAAGAAAATGAGCTGGAAAAGCAACAGAAAACAGCAATTATCACACTAGATGAAAATAATATGATTACCAGCTATGAAGAAAAACCTAAGAAACCAAAAGGAAATCTGGCAGTTCCTCCTTTTTATTATTATCGTGGATGTGATGTGAAACGTATTCATGAAGCATTAGATGATGGATGTGGTTATGATGCACCAGGCAGTTTTGCTGCATGGCTAAGTAAACAGACTGATATGCATGCTTATTGTATGCCAGGTAAAAGATATGATATTGGAGATATTAATAGTTATACGCATGTAAAAAGTGTTTTTACAGAGTGAGGTAAGTGTTCATACAAAATATTTAAGGATATAGGAGTGATAAGATGAAGATTTTAGTTACGGGAGCTAATGGATATCTCGGACAAGGTGTTGTAAAAGCACTATTAAATAATGGACATAATGTTATAGCAGCAGATTTTAAGACTACATATGTTGATGATCGTGCAGAAAGAGTTGATTGTGATTTGTTTTCAATAGAAGACCCTTATATATTTTTTGGTAAACCAGATGTTCTTCTTCATTTGGCGTGGAGAGATGGATTTGTACATTATTCGGAAAATCATATTGCGGATTTACCAAAACACTATCATTTTTTGAAACAAATTGTTGATGCCGGAATTGATAAAATCAGTATTATGGGTACAATGCATGAAATTGGATTCTATGAGGGAAGTATCAATGAAAATACCACATGCCATCCTATGAGTCTTTATGGAATTGGTAAGGATGCACTGCGTAATTGCGTTGTGATGATGACTAATGGTAAACATACAAATTGGCAATGGCTACGTGGTTATTATATTGTAGGTCATTCTGATTTTGGATGTTCTATTTTTTCAAAAATCACAGAAGCAGAAAAAGAAGGCAAAACAGAATTTCCATTTACTATGGGACAGAATCAATTTGATTTTATTGATTATGATGATTTTTGTAATCAGGTTGCTGCAGCTGTTGGACAAGATGAAGTTAATGGAATTATTAATATATGTTCTGGAAAACCTGAAAAATTGGCAGATCGAGTAGAGCGATTTATTAAGGAAAATGGTTACAGTATTAAATTAAAATATGGAGCATTTCCTGATCGTCCATATGATTCTAAAGCTGTATGGGGTGATAACAGGAAGATTATGCAAATTATGAATGAAAAGAAGTACATGTCATAAGTGAGGTCTTATGTAAATGAAAAAGTTATTATTAATAATGCCCAATTTCTTTAATTATCCATATGAAATTAGTGAGGAACTGACTAAGATGGGGTATGAGATTGATTGTTTTGATGATCGTCCTAGTACTAATGGATTTATAAAGGCAATTATTCGTGTCAATAAAGATTTAATTGGAAAGTATATAGGAAACTATTTTGAAACAATAATGAAAACTGTGCGTATTAAAAAATATGATGTTGTTTTCTTAATATCTGGACAATCTTTATCATTTAGTGAAGAAATGATTATGCAGATTAAGAAAGAACAGCCACAGGCAAAATATATTCTTTATCAGTGGGATTCGTTAAAAAATTTTCCATATATAAAGAAAATAGAACCATTGTTTGATGATTGTTATTCGTTTGATAGAAATGATGTTAACGCAGATGAAAAGCTTAAATTTTTACCATTATTTTATACGAGACAATATGAGATGATTGGAAGAAAAAAAAAGAAAGATTATAAATATGATTTTTGTTTTGTTGGTACGGCACATCCCAAGAAATATAAATTTATTCAATTGATGTCTAATCAGTTGAAGCAAGTATACACTAATCAGTTTATATATTATTTTTTTCCATCAAGAATAGTTTTCATTTACAGGAAGTTTTTTAATAAGGAGTTAAAACATGCAAGATATAATGAATTTCATTTTGAGCCATTAAAAGAAGAAAAAATGAATTTTATTTACAGTAATTCAAGATGTGTACTTGATTCAGCACAAGAAGGTCAAATGGGTCTTACTATTAGAGTGTTGGAGGCATTAGGAGCAAAAAAGAAACTTATTACAACAAATGAAGATATTGTAAATTATGATTTTTATAATGAAGAGAATATTTATGTTTACGATGGAAAAACTTTTGATTTCAATTCACCTTTTTTTAAAAGTGAATATAAAGAGCTGGATAAGGAAATATATGAAAAATATTCCCTTAGAAATTGGCTTCATGAAATGAAAATATAATAATTATTATATTTTCATTTGCATTAAGATAATACAAGATTTGCATGTTGTAATTATTTCTGTTTCCAAAGTAGTATGATTGCAGAAAATTAATATTTGATAAAGATACTAATTAATTAAAATTTTCTCAGAATTAAGGAGAAGAAAATTATATGTTTGATGGACAAAGTGAGAAAATAAAATGGGGGTTGAGAGTTTTACTTAATAAGCCTTTTTTTGGAAAAATAGGTCATATGTGTTATATGGGAAAACCATGTTATTTATCACGAAAAAAGGATTTAATACTAGGAGATAAGGTACGTATCTATCCGGGAATTAGAACAGAAACTCAGAATGGTGGGAAAATAATTATTGGAAATAATGTTTCTATTGGACAAAATTTTCATGCTGTATCAGTTGAAAACAAACTCAAAGTTGGAAACAATGTAACTATTTCAGGTAACGTATTTATTTCAAACTGTGATCATACATTTGATGATGAAAATGTAATTGTATTAGAACAGCCATTAAATATTAAAGATACATTCATTGATGACAACTGTTTTATTGGATATGGGACTGTTATTTTAGCAGGGACTCATTTAGGAAAGCATTGCATAGTAGGAGCTAATTCTGTAGTGAGAGGAATTTTTCCAGATAATACATTACTGGCTGGAATTCCTGCAAAGGTATTAAAGCAATTTGATTCAAAAAATAATAAATGGGTGAAGGTATAAAAAAGTATGATTTCAGTATGCATGGCTACATATAATGGAGAAAAATATATTAAACAACAAATTGAATCTATATTATGTCAGTTGAGTAATGAAGATGAGTTAATAATATCTGATGACATGTCAACAGATAATACATTAAATATATTGAAAAGTTTTAATGATTCACGAATAAAAATATATATTCATGATAAAGAACATGGTTTTGTGAAAAATTTTGAGAATGCTTTACTGAATGCAAATGGAGATTATATTTTTCTTTCAGATCAAGATGATATTTGGATGCCTGATAAGGTGAAGATTTCATTGGATTATTTGAAAATATATGATTTTGTTGTAAGTGATTGTATTACTATAAACGAAAAAGAGCAGATTATTAGTTCATCTAGGATTAAAGATTACAATATTAAAACTGGATTTTGGAGATTAATGATAAAAACAAGATATCTAGGATGTTGTATGGCTTTTAATAGAAAAGTATTAAAAACTGTATTACCATTTCCAACAAATAGCTATTTAATGGAACATGATTTATGGATAGCCGCTGTATCAGAATGTTATTATAAAACAGCATTAATTCCAGATGCTTTAATTAAGTATCGGAGACACGGAATGAATGCATCTTCTGGTGGAGATAGTAAGGGATATTCTTTGGCAATTAAAATTGTTAGAAGATTATATAGGTTAGTATGTTTAGCTTTTGTAAGAAATAAAACAAAAAAATTTAGGAAGGATAAATAATGGTATTCATTTATAATTTGATTTTTATAATATTAATGGGAATGCTATTTAGAAAGAAACTTAATAATAATAAAAAAAAAGGACTCTTTTTATTTATTTGTTTTTTTCAGATGTTTTTAATTCAAGCATTAAGAGCAACATATGTAGGTTCGGATACAATACAATATGTAGAAATATATAATAAATTTAGTATTAGTCAGTATTATAAATATAAATTAACACACTATGAAATTGGAGTACAGGCTTTGATTAAATTATTATATAAATTTGGCTTTGATGCTCAGTTTATGTTGGCTGCAATGAGTGCCATAATTATGATTGGGTTTGCTGTATATATATATTATAATTCAGAGAATGTATTTATTAGTACTTTTATTTTTGCTACATTATTCTATCCAAATTCATTTAATGTTGTGCGTCAGTATATATCTATGGCAATTGCATTAAATTCGTTTTATTTTTTTTATAATCATAAATATATAAAAGGAGTTCTGCTTGTTCTTATTGCTTCTTTATTTCATACATCAATTTTATTGTTGTTAATTCCACAAAGTCTTGGAATAATTAAGAACAAAAAATTTATCAAGAATGCACTTATATTATTTAATTCATTTGTTTTAATATTTGGAACTTTTTTTTCAAATTATATATTGAGCCATGTTCATAATTCATATTATTCTGCATCAGAATTTGTAAAAAACGATATATTTTCTTTAACTACGTTTTTAACATTTATATATGCATTGATTTTTTACTATTATTCAGTTAAACGTTCAAATGAAAAGGCGGAAAATGTACTTAATGTATACACATATGTAGCATTATCTAATTTGGCATTTGGTATTTTGTATTTAAAAAATGAAATATTTTCAAGATTTGTGGAACTATTTAATTCTCATTTAATTGTATCTGTTTCAATTATTGAAAGTGAAAAACAAGATAGATACAGACAAATAACTAGAGCCTTTTTTTATGTGGTGCCTATAATTTGGATGTTATTAATGGTGTTTGCTAGTAATGCAGGAATTTCTAAATATGGATTTTTTTTTGAAAAATAGGAGTTAAAATGAATGAAATTAATGAATTAGTATTTCAGGTATATGAAGAATTATTAAATAGTGATTATAAATTAAATGAAAAAAAAACATTGAGTTATATATTAAGAAAGACATTTAGGTATATAGTTAGTGGATATATATTTCAATTAAGAACAAATAAAATCAAGATGAATTTGATGAATGAATTTATTCCGTCTAATAATAAACATAAAAAAAGGGTTGTTGTATATACTGCATGTTATGGGAAATATGATTCAATTAAAAATCCAATATATATTAATCCTGAATATGATTATTATATATTTACTGATCAGGAATTGCCAGAAGGATCAATTTGGA
>OGHM01000259.1_pt1 | contig 30372 bp, 30 predicted proteins | sample 1571531 | NCBI WGS metagenome assembly OGHM01 (sample SAMEA2582031, study PRJEB24529) | metagenome | biome: Human gut stool | place: China | collected 2011 | reverse complement strand
TATACTTACCAAACTCATCAATATCCTGAGCATGTGCCACCACACGTTCTATCTGCTCTTCTAAATCAAGATGATGCTTGCGGCTGCATTCCATCAGTAAATGTTTGCAGAACATCGCCTCTTTGTATTCATGGGTATCATTCATTACATCAACGATCAGGTTAACCATACCCATGGCTCCTTTTTGATAGCCCGGCTGGTTTACAAAGTTCTTGGCTTCCTCATCATCAGGAGCAGGCTGGCTGCTGCTTGATTGTTGGTCTTCTTCATTCATATTATTATGGTTTTTAAGTATATGCAAAAGCCCCGCCTAGCGAGAGCGTTTTACTCTGCTAGGCGGGGCTTGCGTTCTTTATTGTTATGTTGTTACTCTTTCGGGAAAGACTATTTATATTATCATTCTACTATTTTAACTTCAGCTGCTCAGCCGACAGCCCTGTTATTTCCATCACAGTAGCTACATCCATACCTTTTGCCAGCATCTTTTTGGCAATTTCGAAGCTTCGCTGATTCATGCCCTTTTCCATTCCTTCAGCCAGTCCTTCTTCTTTTCCTTCTCTCTTAGCGGTATCAATCGAATTCTTGATATCACGATACGCCATCTTGCTGGCTTCATACTCCCGCTGCTCCTGCGGAGTGAATCTTGCAATCTCGGCTTCTTCGAAGAGGCGGTCGAAGACCTTGTCGCATAACGCCTTAGGGCGCTGGGTAAGCTTGTAGAGATTCTTCAGGGCATAGAGCCACTTGTCGTAGAGCGTATCCAACTCGTCAAGCGACTTATTGAACTTGGCGATTTCCACGTAGATAAACTCCAGCTTATCGTAGAAAATCTTGTGCGTAGCAGTATCGCATAGCTGTACATGATGGCGGATTTCCTCCTTATTGAAGGCATCCTCGTTCATATTGAAGTTAAGCAAAGCAATTGTGTAAACATGGTTGAGCTTGAAGTCCCATTCACTACCCTTAGGAGCCTGCTCACGGATAGGGAAAGTGGAATAGAACAGGGCACGGTCCTTGAAGTAGGTCTGGTATGCATTCTGCATTTCCACGATAAACTTCTCGCCGTTTTCTCCTTCACAATATACGTCGAAGATGGCCTTGCGGTCGGTATAGATATCGCCCACGTTCTCCGGATTCAGATACTTCACGTCCATAACAACTTGTCTGCCATTAAACAAGCTGTTAAGGAAACAGATCAACAAATCCTTGTTAGGAGCTGATCCGAAAATTCGCTTGAAACCGAAATCGGTCAACAAACTGATATATCTTTCTTCTACCTGCTTCATAATCCCTAAGTTATTAATGTTTCTTTTGATGAAGCAAAGATATAACAAAAATCTTAAATCTCCAAATATTTTTAAGCAAAATATCAAAAACAGGATTTCTTCTTTCTTGTTTTAAATGAATACCAGCCACTCTCCGTATTTTCTTCCACCAACACGTTTCAGCAAGCCTTTCTTCTGCAATTTTGCTATAATGAATTTTACTCCATCCTCCGTAATATTACCTAGTGCATTTGCAGCATCTACTCTGGTTGCCTTAGGATTGTCTTTAAAGTACTCCAATACTTTCTTTTGGGTAGTATCCAAATTCTTTTGGGTAGCGATTTCTTTCTTTTGGGTAGTATCGATATCCTCAAATTGCCCCTTTTGGGTAGCAGATTCGCTCTTTTGGGTAGTGGAATCACTCTTTTGGGTAACAGAGGAAGTGAGCATTTTTTGTGCTACACTTCCTCTCTTCGACTTTATGGGTGGGGTAGGTTATTCTATTACCGTTCCCACGGCTATAAGAGTTATAGCTATCGCAGATGTAGACAGGTACGGGCTATGTCGCCTAACGCCCATAAACAACCTATAAAATAATAGCCTCACAAAGTTAAATTTCAACTTATGAAACTCCAATTCCTTTTGGCCTAACTTCGAAAACATTATTCACCTGCACAATTTTTCGGTGTTCTGAAGCAACGGATTCTTCAGCTATTGTATCACACAACCCTATAAAATTACTATAACATATTTCCTTATTCATTTTTACTGCATCCGTTACAATAGAGCTCTTATCAATATCTAAATCAATATCTAAATAAGAAACTTGTCTTTTGCATCCTTTCTTCTTAAGTATTTTACGAATATTGTCCAAAGCACCTTTTTTGTTTATAATAACAACTTCAGTATCAGAATCATGATCCGTCTCGAAGAATTCCTTAAAATAATCATAATCTATACCAACTAAACTCAGCCCAAATATAACGATTCGTTTTGACTGATTAAGAGTATCAGTAAAACTCTTTTTGGCATCATAACCAAGCTGATATGATTTACGAAGGAAGTATAAAGCTTTAGGCATTCTCTCATCATCATTAGTTCCAAATACAAGGCCAGGATGGAGATTTGACCTATCCCAACGGTCTAAAGAATTATGTAAAAATACGAACATATTTACCAAATCATCAGCCTTTATTCCGATAGGAGGAGAACACGGACTCTTTACTTTTTCATCAATAAAAAATTGCAAATAGGAGCTAAAGTCAGATGGGTCATCCAAATAATTAAACGAAATAATTTTATTATTAGGAAATTCCCATATTTCTTTTGCTTTTTTTCTTTCAAATAAAGAAGTTACCAATTCTTTTGCATTTTTACCTGAAGCCCCAAGAATGGCAGCGAAGATTCGACAAGTGGGATAAAGATGTTTAATGTCTGGCTTAGCATCACTAAGAAACTTCACTAGCTCCTCTTTAAGGAGTTCTATTCCTTCTTTTACTTCTGCAACAATCTTTTCAACAACCCTATCGTCAGATGTCTTAGATTTTTCTAATTCTTTTAACTTCTTGCCGTTTTCACTCTCAAAAGAATAATGTAGAATTATATTTTCAAAATCGTACCAAAATTCCTTACTTCCCCCATTGTCTTTTATATATTCCAAAAGAGAGTTGCCGGAATGATTATCCCAAAAACCTTTATTCTTTACCAGCTTCTCATAAAATTCCTTATAACTGGTATGTTTACCCATACTTAAATCAAACCCATTTCCTATGATAAGCGTTGTATTTATTGCCTTATCCATAATTAACTGTAAATTAAAATTATTTATTTTCTTTATATTGGCCTCAAAGATAAACTTTTTTATTGGAACATCCAAAATCTTAAACGTTTTTTTTATATCTGAAATTACAATCCGCACTTCTCTGCATAATACATATCTAGCTTTTAAATCCGTCTCTTACAAAGAGTTAGAGCGTAAAGTTTTATACCCAGGGCATACCCTGGGCTTGTTTTGTTGACTTTACTCACTTTAGAATCACATACGGAAGTTCTGTAGTTAAGAAACTATTCGCAGGTTATTCTTCATTGCAAGCATATTTCGTCCCTTCAGAGAAAACTCCAGGCAACACGGTGGCAACAAATCGAAGTTTCGCATCATCCGAGATGAAGGTTTTCTCTTCGCAGAGACTGTCTATAATCTCCACACCTTTCAGCATGAGCCCTTTCTCCTCCTCGCTGAAGACATAAACATCATTTTCAGCGATTGGCAGGCCAGACTTGAATGTGTACATCTTGCCACAAATATCACATTCTTTCTCCTTAAACTTTTGATATTCCACATCAGAAAACTCTCTAAAGTCTTCTTCTTTAGGGATAAAACCTAATCGGAATATCCCCTGTATGGCTTGACCGCCACCAAACACTAAATCAAAAAAATCCATATTTCCTAATTCTAAAAATTAATAATATGATAGAATCCAAGCATTATAAATCCCTGATATTTCTATCGTTATCTTTAAATAATACCGCAAAATTAATAAAAAAGATCTGTTTTTCGCTAAAATTTAACATTTATAATATTAAATTGATCTTTTTTGATCAAAAAGGTAAAATATTGATCTAATTGCTCGTTTCTACTTTTTTTTTCGTTACTTTGTACTTTAAAAGAAGAGTATAGCATTATATGCTTATTCAATTACTCTCAGGTAACTGCATATCCATTATAATACTATAAAGACAAGAAAGTCGCCTCTTGATAAACAAAATAATAAAAAGTAATAAAATGAGAAAAGCAAAACCATTCATCAAATGGGTTGGAGGCAAAGGCCAACTCATCGAACAACTAGAAGCGCAACTTCCAGCTGACTTTGATAATTGGGAAGACGTAACATATATTGAGCCTTTCGTTGGCGGAGGAGCAATGCTCTTCTATATGTTACAAAAACACAGAAATATTACCAATGCCGTCATCAACGATATTAATCCGAAACTGACGGCATGTTATGAGGTGATCAGAGATTTTCCAAATCAGCTGATAGATTCCTTGAAAAATATTCAAGAAGAGTACTATCAGTTACCTGACGAAGAAGCAAAAAAAGATTTCTTTATGGCAAAAAGAAAGGCTTTTAATGGAGAATTAGATAGATTGGAAATGTGTACGTTGTTCATTTTCCTTAACAGAACATGCTTTAACGGACTATACCGGGAGAATAAAAAAGGAGAATTCAATGTTCCTTTCGGAAAGTATAGTACACCAACCATTTGCGATGAAGATACTATTTTAGCAGATAGTGAGATCTTGCAGCATGTACACATTATGACAGGCGATTACCAGGAAGTATTCAACAAGGCAGAAGGTCGTCATACTTTGTTCTATTTTGACCCACCTTATAGGCCATTGAGCAATACATCAAGCTTCAATGACTATACTAAACAGCCATTCAATGATGATGCTCAAATAAGACTTAAAGAATTCTGTGATGAAGTAAACAATGCAGGATTTTCGTTTATGTTGAGTAATTCGGACTGCTTAGGCAAAGATGGGGCGGACAGATTCTTTGATGATTTATACGCCAACTATCACATTGAACGTGTATGGGCAAAACGTAATGTAAACGCAGTTGCAAGCAAGCGTGGTAAATTGACAGAAATACTCGTCAGAAATTTCGAGAACGTAGATAATCATGGACTCTTTAATGCAGCTTATGTTGCAGAAGATAGACACCATTAACATTATAACTTATAAAGCAATAACAATCATGAGTGCACATACCGAGGAGGAGTTTAAACTCTTTATGTCACAATTAAAGGAGACAAATCAAACTTTGGATTTCTTCTGTGACTTCGATAAGATAAATGATAACGTTGAGGAAATCAAGCTAAGCTTGTGTATCCTCAACAGTATGATAGGTTCTACTGATTTACGCAAATCAGTAGAGACTATTTGGAATAGAGACAAGACTGCTTTTTCTGTTATGGATATTCTCATCGCAGTGAGAAAAAAGGATAAGAAGAAGTTTATCGATTCTATAGGAAACTGTCTCCCAATAGAGAACTTGTTTAACTCTGTAGATGGCGTGATGGAGTTTCTTGAAGGAACGGGACTGGCAGAAATCTTCACATCAAGAAAGGTGAAAGACTTGGTTGATTATGTTTTTGGTATAGAAACAGGTCTCGATACCAACGCTCGTAAAAACAGAAGTGGAGAGATTATGGAAACAACTGTACACAATATCTTGGCAGAAGCTGGTATTGAACATCGCAGTGAAGTTTATTCTAGTGAGTGGCCAGAAATCACCTCGGTTCTGGGGGATGATGAGAAGCGTTTCGATTTCGTTATAGAAACCCCATCCAAGGTGTATCTTATGGAAGTTAATTTCTATAGTGGAGGCGGTTCCAAGTTGAATGAAGTAGCACGATCTTATTCAGATATTTCTCCTAAAATCAATTCTGTTCCTGGTTTCGAGTTTATCTGGATTACAGATGGTAAAGGCTGGAAGTCTGCGAAGAACAAGTTGCAGGAGGCTTTCAATATAATACCAGGGGTGTATAATCTGACTTCTATCCATCAATTTATAGAAAGTATAAAATAAAAGAAGAAAACATGGATGAATTAACTAAATTTAGTCGTTTCATAAAATCTCAAATCCAAGATAACGAGTCGTTGGATATCAATGATGCAAGAGAAATTGTTAAAGCCATTAATAATTTTCTCTACACTAATTATGAAGGTATCGGACAGACATCTGCATTAGGGAGCACCTATGAATATTTGTCTGATTTCCATAAATACTGGGAGAAGCATCATGCAGAAATCCTAAATTGTCAAATTGATGTGCATAAGTGCGAGCTTGTAGCAGATGCCTTACATGATATTTATCTCAAGACAAATGGAGGTGCTTTCCGAGAGATTTTTGACACATGCAACTTATCTCCTGAAGATGTTTGTCGTGTTCGTTTTTTAACAGCTAATCAAGACTTCAGAGGTTCACGAGTTTTTTCACAACTCGCAGATGTTTTCAATAGCGACAATTCTATTTTTGATATAGAATCTATCAAGCAAGAACCAGAAGGTTTTCTTAAAGAAATAAAAGTCGGAAATTTATCTCAAGGTGACAAACGTATCTCGTATGCTCAGAAAATTGCAGAATTTCTCATTCAACACAACTGTGTTCCTTACGAACTTATAAATAAATACAACAATGATATTTATAAACTTCGCATGGCATTAATAAATTGTAAAGGAGCAGGATACGGCAATAAAAAAACAGATATGTTTTTAAGAGACATGGTTGTTTTAGGAGTATGGAAGGATGTTGCCAATTTTGACAAAATTGATGTTGCAAGTGATGTCAATACAATAAAGGTTGCCTTGCGAACAGGCATTATTAGTACTGCAATCCCACTTGTTTCAAGTTTCCTGGACATATTCTGCCACCAATATTCTTACATAGACAAAATGAATGCACTTGCCTGGAGACGAGTATGGGAGATCTGGCAATCAAAATATCCATTAGAAACCATTAGCAGTCCCTGCTTAATGGATTACTTTGTGTATGGTGTAATCGGTAGACAATTTTGCAAAGCTTCTTTAGCAATTTATAAATGTGACTCTATGCATCATGAATTCAGATGGCACACAAGTCGCAACAGAACTTGCCAAATTTGTTTCGCAAAAACAAAAAAAAGGACTAATAAAGCTCACGTAGTAAGAACTGTTATGCCGTGTAACGACGCAGAAGGTAGCATAGCAATATTAAACACCGCCTATGTGAAATCATTGCCAACTGAGCAAAAGTTTGACAAATGTCCTTTCTCTGAAATTTGTGGTAATAACAAAAAGTTAATGCCGCCTGTATCAATTAGTATTCTAGGACAAACTGGTTGGACTAGTGCCTATACTCGTAGCGATGAAGGTGGAGGCGGAATAATGGCATAAATTATGATACATTCTTATTATAAATCTCAAAACCACGATTTCACCCTCCTCCAAGGTGACTGTATCAGGCTGATGGGCGAATTTGATTTCAAGTTCGACATGATCTTCGCCGATCCTCCTTACTTCCTCTCCAACGGCGGAATCAGCGTGCAGAGCGGAAAAGTAGTGTGCGTGGACAAAGGAGAATGGGACAAGGGCGGGTCGCCGGAACATATCGACCAATTCAACGAGGAGTGGATTTCGGCTTGCCGGGAACATCTGAAGGAGAATGGCACCATCTGGGTATCGGGAACCTATCACAATATCTTCTCCGTGGCAAACAAGCTGACGCAACTGGGATTCAAAATCCTGAATGTCATTACGTGGGCTAAGACAAATCCACCACCCAATATCTCGTGCCGATACTTTACTTACTCTACCGAGTTCGTTATCTGGGCAAGGAAGGAGAAAAAGGTGCCGCATTATTACAACTACCAGCTGATGAAAAAACTGAATGATGACAAGCAGATGACGGACGTATGGCGCCTGCCTGCCATCGCAAGATGGGAGAAATCGCAAGGCAAGCATCCTACCCAGAAGCCGCTCGCCCTCCTTGCTCGCATCATCCTGGCTTCTACCAAACCGGGAGCCTGGATTCTCGACCCATTCGCCGGCAGTAGTACCACCGGCATCGCTGCCAATCTGCTGGGCCGCCGCTTCCTGGGCATAGACCAGGAAAAGCAGTATCTGGAACTGAGCAGGGCAAGAAGAGAGGAGCTGGAATCGCAGACGATTCTCCACGATTACCGGCACCGCATCAAGGATATCGAGGTGATGGAGAAAATGGAGCTGCAGGAAGGGATGCTTCCCCGCTTCATTCTCGGGGAAGAAATGCCGGGTTACGACTTACCATTCTGAGGGGGCGCATCTTTTTCTTTGACACTGAAAGAGGCTTTCTCTGGAGAAGGGACAAGAATGATGAATGGGTTTCAAACCCAAAAAGTGACTCAGTGACTCAGTGACTCAGTGACTCAGTTTATTTCCGACCCCCTATTGGGTTGTTTTCTGCTTACAGATTTTAAGTATATAGATTATATATTATATATAAATATTTATATATATAATATATCTACTATAAAGAGGGTAGAATATACGGGCAGAAATAAACTGAGTCACTGAGTCACTGAGTCACTGAGTCACTTTTGATGCAGATGGATTTCTGCTTAACCATCTTACTGGAAGAACTTTAGGACAAAAAACTATATTTCCGGGAACGCAACTCAACGTTTCTTTCTTCTCTATCTTACGAGTTAGGATTATTAACGTAGTTTCAATTTGAAAGCTGCTGAAAATCGGCCCTTATCGCCACCCGAAATTTGGTGGTTCCAAAAAAAAGCCGTATCTTTGCACTATCGTTAGAAGAAAGGCTGCACTCGGCATAGTTCAAGTAAACTTGACTCTGCGCTCGTTTGCACTTTCTTTGCACCGTCATTCAGAGATAAGGCGCCAATCGGATGAGTGACAAAAACTGAATGAGTAACCATTAAAAATTGAATTATTAACCCTTTAAAAACTGATTGATTATGGGACAAGGAACTAGTAAGTATCGTAAGATTACACGTACCCCTCAGACGGGTGAGAACGCAGGTAAGAAGCTCTGGTATGCTACTGCCGTGAGCGACCGTGAGATGAGCTTCGAGGACTTCGTTACCCACATCTCTGAGCACAACTCTCCATACAGCCGTGGTACTATCCATGGTGTGCTGATGGATACCCTCGATTGCCTGAAGCATCTGATTCTGGACGGCAAGAGTGTTCGTTTCTCCGACCTCGGATTGTTCTCCATCGGTATGACTTCGCGTGGCGAGGTGAGCAAGGAGAAGGTGACGGCGGCTAGCGTGCTAGGTGTGCATCTTATTGTAAGAAACACGAAGACCTGGAGCAATGCCGAGCTGAAGAAGCTCACTAAGATCGTGGCATACGATGACTATACCACCGGGGCTGAGGATGGCGGAGGAACTGAAAATACGCCGGGCGGAGGCAATACCAGCCAGGGTGCTGGCGGCGAGACCAACAAGGACAACGGCGGAACATCGCAGGGTGGCGGTGGTACCAGCCAGGGCACCGGCGGGGGTACTGACAGCGGAACTGACGGCGGCGGCGACAACGTAAATTTTTAAATCTAGGTTGATGCGGATTGCAAATCCGCAGAGCCCAAATAGGTTAGGACGTTTTTTAACGGCGGATTGCAAATCCGCCGAAACGCCTAACGGAATTTATCACTAATCATTAATCACTAAAAAATGCCTATGAAGAAAGAAACTTGGAAAACTGTATTTCAGATAGTACTATCTATTTTGACCGCCATTGCCGCCTCTCTGGGCGTGACGAGCTGCATGTCTTAACACATCAAATAAAAAAAGTGCCGGTAGGATTCACCTATCGGCACTTTTGCTGTATATGAATATCCTTGCTGTATATGAATATCCTTGCTGTATATGAATATCCTTATTGGAATCCTTTTCCTAGATGCCTCTAGCCTTGTAGATTTTATCCTTGGCATCATTGATTTCCTGGAACTTCTTCTCGGCGGCACGGCGAACATCCTCGCCCAGAGCTGCTACCTTATCGGGGTGATGCTTGAGCGCCATCTTGCGGTAGGCTGCTTTCACCTCGTCGTTGGAAGCGTCAGGGGAGACGCCGAGGATGCGGTAGGCATCTTCCAGCGAAGTGGCTGATGTGGCTGATGAGCCGCTGCCATGCATGCCCAGCATCTGATCTACATCCGATGCTTCCAGCCCCATGTGGAGGGCTACTTCCTTGAGCGCCTGAATCTCCTCAGGAGAAACCACATTGTCTGCCTGGGCGATCATCACGAGGAAGTTGAGCAACTGCAGGCGCTGCTCGTACATCATGTTGGCACGTATCTGATGACAGCTGTCCTGTATCACCGTGCGATACTGCTGCATGCCCATGCGCTTCTGCTGCTCGAAGAGCTTGAGGAGGATTTCCTCGCCCTGCTGCTTTGCCGCCATACCGAAGTTCTGGAGTAGGAACCGGCGCACCAGCTCCATCTCTGAATGCATGATCCTGCCATCTGCATTGATAATGTATGAGGCGAGAACCAGGAGCGAGAACATAAAACTATTTCGCTCTCCCTCGTAGGCGTGCTGCTGACCGTAGCCGCCGTAACTTCCGTTTCCATATCCTCCGCTGCCATATCCGCTGTAAGCTTCGTAGGCGTTGGAGTATTCTCTGTTGTTATGTCCCTCACTGCCAGGCTTATTGACCTCGTCTAGCCCATGGTCGAAGAGCGATCCGAGGGCGAATCCTGCAAGGGCGCCAAGAGGTCCTGCGGTGATGAATCCCAGAAAACCTCCTATCCATTTTCCTGCTGCCATATATGCTGATTTTTCTGAATGATAATCAAGTTGAAAAAAGCCCCCGACTTCTGCCGTATGCTAAGAAAAGAAGCATGCAACTTCGGAAGGGGGCAAGTGCTGACTATTTAGAGGTATCTTTTTTATTTCTCGAAATAGTAGAGGAACTGGGCAATACCAGAAAGTGCTGGCTTGCGCTGGCCTTCTATCTCGATGGTAAACTTGATGCTGGTCTTGCAGATACCACGGAGATTCTGAATATCATGGAGTGTTGCCACGAGGCGAACACGTGAACCGGTGATGACCGGCTGACCGAAACGCATCTCATCCATACCATAGTTTACGAGCATCTTGATGTTGTTTACCTCGATGATCTGCTGCCAGAGATAAGGCAGTACAGAGAGGGTGAGGTAGCCGTGAGCGATGGTGCTGTGGTAAGGGCTTTCTACCTTGGCGCGCTCTACATCTACGTGAATCCACTGTGGATCGAGGGTTGCGTCTGCAAACTTGTTGATACGGTCCTGGTCAATCTGCAACCAGTCTGATTCACCTAATTTCTCACCGAGGTGAGATGCAAAATCCTCATAGGAATTGATTACTAACTTTGCCATTTTTATCTTTTTTTTAATTGTTATTTGCGATATTCTTAAAGCTTTTGCCCTTTTTAGGGCGTTAGTCTCTTCGGAAGATATCCCGGGTATAGACTTTTTCCTTCACATCATCGAGGCATTTATCGTATCTGTTGGCGATGATCGCCTGACTCTGCTTCTTGAAATCCTCCAGGTCGTTTACCACGCGGCTGCCGAAGAAGGTGGTTCCGCTCTTCAGCGTAGGTTCGTAGATGATAACCTGGGCGCCCTTTGCCTTGATGCGCTTCATCACGCCCTGAATGCTGCTCTGGCGGAAATTGTCGCTGTTGCTCTTCATCGTGAGGCGATACACTCCGATGGTGCAAGGCTTCTCTTCCTCCTCGCGGTAGTTGTTCTGGTTGGCGTAATCGTAGTAGCCTGCCATGTGGAGCACTCGGTCGGCGATGAAATCCTTGCGGGTGCGGTTGCTCTCTACGATGGCCTGGATCAGATTCTCGGGCACGTCGGCATAGTTTGCCAGCAGCTGCTTGGTATCCTTCGGCAGACAGTAGCCGCCATATCCGAACGATGGATTGTTGTAGAAGGTGCCGATGCGAGGGTCCAGTCCCACACCCGATATGATGGCCTGGGTGTCGAGTCCCTTCATCTCGGCGTATGTGTCCAGCTCGTTGAAGTAGCTTACCCGGAGTGCCAGGTAGGTGTTGGCGAAGAGTTTCACCGCCTCAGCCTCTGTGAGTCCCATGAAGAGGGTGTCGATGTTCTCCTTGATGGCTCCCTCCTGCAGGAGTTCTGCGAAGAGATGCGCCGCCTGGTCGAGCCGCTCATCTCCTGCCGGTCTGCCCACGATGATGCGGCTAGGGTAGAGATTGTCGTAGAGCGCCTTGCTCTCGCGCAGGAATTCCGGGGCGAAGATGATGTTCTCGCTGCCCATCTTCCGGCGTATGTTCTCGGTGTAGCCCACTGGGATGGTGCTCTTGATGACCATGATGGCATCGGGGTTCACCTCCTTGACCAGCTGGATGACCTCTTCTACATGCGATGTGTCGAAGTAGTTCTTCACGGGGTCGTAGTTGGTTGGCGTGGCGATTACCACGAAGTCAGCGTCCTTGTAGGCTTCAGCTGCATCGGTGGTAGCCCTGAGGTTGAGCTTTTTCTCTGCCAGGTATTTCTCGATGTATTCGTCCTGGATAGGCGAGCGGCGGTGGTTGATGAGTTCCACCTTTTCGGGAACCACATCCACTGCCACCACCTCGTGATGCTGGCTCATCAGCGTGGCGATGCTCAATCCTACATAGCCTGTTCCGGCTACGGCTATCTTTATATTTTCTTTTGCCATTACCTTTTTTATATTTAAATTGCTGCAAAGGTAATAATAAATAGGTAGAATGCAAAATGTTGCGCCGATTTTTATTAAAAAATAACTGAAATGGCGGCTGAAAAAGCCCTTCAAAATTTGCGTATTTCTGAGCATCTGTACGATTGGCCGGAAATACGCAAATTTTGGAGGGGGATAAATGGGGCGTTTGGGGGGTGATGATGCAGTGATGGGAGAGAAGCTGGGTGTCTGCCTTTCTGTCTGATTTTTCTATATTGTCAATAAATCAGAATAGTCGGGAATCTCTTCGAGAAATAAATATTTTTTATCGTCGTAATCCATCCGGCAGATATAGTGCTCCAGTCCGTTGCTCACTACCAGGTAATCTACGTGGAGCAGGAGATTATATACCGAAATCTGATCGAACACCTTCTGCGTGATAGGGATATGCGGCGCCTTGTATTCGATAATCATCCTGGGGCGGAGTTCGCGGCTGTAGAGCACGCTGTCGGCACGTAGCACCTTGTCGCCGCATTTCAGCTGAATCTCGTTGGCGAGCAGCGGGGCAGGGTAGCCCTTGTGCTCGATGAGATAGTGTACGAAGTGCTGGCGCACCCATTCTTCGGGCGTGATGGCTACGTATTTCCTGCGCAGCACATCCAGTATCTTGGGCTGCTGTTTCGTGCCCGAAACCTTCATTTCGAAGGTTGGTAAGTTCAAGCGAATCATTTTTTATACCTTATTATATATATAGTTCGATTTATTTTTGTACCTTTGCAAATGGATTGCAGGCTGGATTCTCTGTGCAGACAGATGAATGGCAGACTGGAATCACAGTGCAAAGATACAAAAAATAAATCAATGGCAGAAAAGAAAAATGCAATAAGTTACGAGTCGATCATGAAAGATCTCAAGGCTCGGAAGTTTGCGCCCGTGTATGTTCTGATGGGCGACGAACCTTTCTATATAGACAAGATCTGCGATTATATCGCCGAAAACGTGCTCCAGCCGGAAGAGCGGGACTTCAACCAGACCGTGCTTTTCGGGGCAGATACTACGGCGGTGCAGGTGGTGGATCAGTGTAAGGGATATCCGATGATGGCGGAATTCAGGGTGGTGATTGTAAAAGAAGCACAGAATCTGAAGAGCCTGGATGCCCTGGAAAAGTATCTCGAGAAACCGGTGAAATCCACCATCCTCGTCATCTGCAACAAAAACGGCAGTATCGACCGCAGAAAGAAGTTCATCCCGAGAACCGAACAGGTGGGAGTGGTGTTCGAGAGCAAGAAGCTCTACGACCGTCAGCTTCCGGGGTTCATCGAAACCTATCTCAAGGCTCGCAAGGCAACCATCGAACCGAAGGCGGTGCAGATGGTGGCAGACCATATCGGAGCCGATCTTCATCGCCTCACCTCCGAACTCGACAAGCTGCTCATCTCTCTTCCTGACTCCGACCGACGGGTGACTCCGGATGTGGTGGAACGTGAAATAGGAGTGAGCAAGGACTTCAATGCTTTCGAACTTCGCAGCGCCATCATCCAGCGTGATGTTTTCAAGGCAAATCAGATAATAAACTATTTTGACAGCAACCCGAAGTCGGGTTCGCTCTATGCGCTCCTCCCGTTGCTCTTCAGTTATTTCCAGAATCTGATGATAGCCTATTATGCTCCGAATAAGCAGAACGAAAATGAGCTTGCAAAATTCCTGGATTTGCGCGGAACCTGGGCGGTGCGCGATTATACGATGGGAATGAGAAACTATTCCGGAGTGAAAGTGATGCAGATAATCGAGAAGCTGAAAGAGGTGGATGCGAAGAGCAAGGGCATCGATAATCCGTTTACTTCGGCAGGCGAATTGATGAGAGAACTCATCTTTTTCATCCTCCATTAGGCTGCTTTTCGGCTCCAAAAATCCGTCGATGGGTGAGGGTGGGAGAGAGGTCATTTTTTACTCCTCCTTCGTCTTGTCGGAGAAATGAAATGATCTAGAATCGGGGAGGGCGTTTAGCTTCCTGAAAGTGGTGAAAATAGCGTTCGTTATCGGGAAAACGGGCGCTATTTTTTTTGTTTTTCTCGTGGGGAATCTCTCGTTTGGATGGATTTTTCATCTAGATGGGCATTTTTCAGTTTTTACTGAAATCGTAGTTAACTATAATGAATATCAGATAGTTAACGAAAATAACCCCCTTCAATACTCGCATTTTTGAGCAAAACCCGACCAACGGGCTTGAAAACGCTCAAAATGGAAAAATATGCCATTCTCAGACCCTCTTTTTTTAGTGTTTGCATTTATTAAGGTTTATGTTTCTGTAGTTTAGTGATATAAATGTATGTTTTATAAATCGCTATTTATGTTTATGAATCTGAACCAAAGAAAACTAAATCGAAGAAAAAAGAGGGTGAATTTACAAATATAAATGTAAATCGGGCGGTTTTGAAATATGAATGTATAAATATACAATCGAATTATTGGAATGAAAACGTATTGAAAACCAGTGTTTTATAGATTTCTGTTGTTTTGAGTAAGGTTGCGATTTTGCATTTGTCACAAGAAAGATGCATAAAAGTGGCTGAAATGCCTATTTATAGGGAATAAAGGCTTTGAAACTCAGTGAAATAAGAGTTTTAAGTAAAGCATATCATTGTAAAAGCTTTAGATTACTAAAGTTAGATTTGTAAATCTAAACCATAAAACTAAGAAAGTAAAGATTGGAAGTTTAAATTTGTAAATACAAACCTAAAGTTTAAAAAACAAAATTTTTCCCGAAAAGTTTGGTAAAACCAAATTTTTGCTTTATCTTTGTAAAATCTAAGAAAAATGGGCCAAAAACGGCCCTGTTCGGAAATAAAACATCGTAAAAAATCAAATTCAAACATAGTGATGAAAGACAGAATCAGACAGATCATGGAGGACCAACACCTCAACCAACAGAACTTCGCGCAGCTCATCGGAAAGTCGACAGCGACCCTGAGCAGCATCTTCAATGATCGCACAAAACCATCGCTCGACATCGTGGATGCAATCAAGAAAAAGTTGCCTCAGGTGAACCTTGAGTGGTTGCTTTATGGTACTCCTCCTATGTATATTAATAAGGTGGAAGGTGCCCAGGCGGGTGCTTCAGCCAGAGGTGAAAACGGAGCGGATGAGGATTCGCTCGATATGTATGGAGACGCTGTAGGTGTGGCTGGTACAGGTGCTTCGGCAGCAGGCATGGGCGGAAGCCATGGGGGCATAGGTGGCGTTGGCGGCGTGGTGGAGCCTACCCTGGATTTCGGGGGCAGCGAGGGATCCGACTCCCCTACTTCTCCATCGCTCTTTGACCAGCCTCAAACACACGGTGTAAAAAGGACACCTAAAAATATCGCCAATGCTGCGGTTAAATATGTGGACAAACCGCAGCGTAAGATTACCGAGATCCGCATCTTCTACGATGACCAGACCTGGGAGACTTTCGTTCCGAAGAAATAGGCCGGTGCTCTGCTGTCGGGAATAAAGTAGGAATAAAGAAGGAGGGGAGCTGAAAAAATTGCTCTTTCTCTTTGTGAAGTTCGATTTTTGTTGTACCTTTGCACTGCCTATATATAAATAGGTATAACAACAAGCATTAACAACAAGCATTAAAATAGCAATAAGATGAAAAAATATGTTCTAGACCTTAAGGTGGTTTCTGTAGAAGCACTCAGCGATAAGCACGTATTGATTAAGCTTACCGACGAGAAGCCTCTGCCGGAAATCCTGCCTGGACAATTCGTAGAAGTAAAGGTAGATCATTCGCCTACCACTATGCTTCGCCGTCCTATCTCCATCAATTTCGTGGATAGAGAAACCAACCAGCTCTGGCTGCTCGTTGCCATGGTGGGCGACGGAACCCGCCAGCTCGGAAAGCTTCAGGCTGGCGATACGCTCAACTGTATGCTGCCTCTGGGCAATGGTTTCACCATGCCTACAGAGAAGAGCCAGAAGTATCTCCTCGTGGGTGGTGGCGTAGGTGTGGCTCCTCTGCTCTACTTCGGAAAACTCATCAAGGAGTTTGGTGCAGATGTAACCTTCCTGCTGGGTGCCCGCAAGGCTTCCGACCTGCTGGAGCTGGATGAGTTTGCCAAGATAGGAAAGGTATGCATCACTACCGAGGATGGCTCTGCCGGCGAGGTGGGTTTCGTAACCAATCACTCTGTGCTGGAGAACGAGCAGTTTGACATGATCTCTACCTGCGGTCCGAAGCCGATGATGGTGAGCGTGGCTCGCTTTGCCAAGAAGGCTGGTGTGGAGTGCGAGGTTTCCCTGGAGAACAAGATGGCGTGCGGCGTAGGTGCCTGCCTCTGCTGCGTGGAAAAGACCACCGAGGGTCATAAGTGCGTTTGCAAGGATGGTCCGGTCATCAACATCAAGCAGCTCACCTGGGATATCTAAACCAGATGCTTCTGGTAGATAATTGTAATAGAATATTATTTGATTAAGAAAGATTATGGCTGATTTAAGTGTAAATATAAAGGATTTGAAGCTGAAGAATCCAGTGATGACTGCATCGGGAACTTTCGGCTACGGATTGGAGTTTGCTGATTTCGTTCCGCTGGAGGAAATCGGAGGTATCATCGTAAAGGGTACTACCCTGGAACCACGCGAGGGAAATGACTATCCACGCATGGCTGAAACTCCACAGGGAATGCTCAACTGCGTGGGTCTCCAGAACAAGGGTGTGGAGTACTTCTGCGAGCACATCTATCCTCAGATCAAGGACATCGATACCAATATGATTGTAAACGTGAGCGGACACTCGCCTGAGAGCTATGCGGAGTGTGCTGCACGCGTGAATGAGCTGGATAAGATTCCTGCCATCGAACTGAATATTTCCTGCCCTAACGTAAAGGATGGCGGTATGGCTTTCGGCGTTACCTGCGAGGGTGCTGCAAGCGTGGTAAAGGCGGTGCGCAAGGTGTATGACAAGACCTTGATCGTGAAGCTTTCGCCTAACGTAACCAGCATTGCCGACATCGCCCGTGCGGTAGAGGCTGAGGGTGCCGACTCTGTTTCGCTCATCAATACACTGATGGGTATGGCGGTGGATATCGAGAAGCGCCAGCCGCTGCTGAGCATCCGTACTGGCGGTTTGAGTGGCCCTTGCGTCAAGCCTGTGGCATTGCGCATGGTTTACGATGTGGCTCATGCCGTGAAGATTCCGGTAGTAGGACTGGGCGGTATCCAGAATGCCAAGGATGCCATCGAGTTTATGATGTGCGGTGCTACAGCCATCGAAATCGGTACTGCCAACTTCATCGATCCTGCCGTAACCAAGAAGGTGAAGGATGGTATGAACGAGTGGCTTGATGCTCACGGCTGCAAGTCGGTGACTGAAATTATCGGTGCCATCAAGTAAATGCTGGGCATCAACAGATCAATTACACATTATTATATATAACAGAATTTTTGCATATATGGATTTGAATGATATGAATCCCGTTCTGCTCGTAGCAGCTCTTACGCAGCAGATAGCGGAGCAGGAGAAACGGGCGGAAGCTTGCAGCGAGGATGCTGAGAACAAGGCTGCGCTGAGCAAGAACCTGTTGAGACGAGGCAATCTGCTGATGCAGATGGGCGATAAGGAGGGAGCCGGAAAGGATATGCAGAGATATCTGCAGCTGAATCCCGAAAAGATAGAGGAACTTACAGGAGAGTTTAAGGCTGAAGGAAGAGAGCATTGCCGATAATTGTCTGAAAATGCCGGTAAATGTTCTTTCGGAATGATACGAATGCTGATAAAAATCTGCCAGTTTAGGGCTTTTTCTGATAAAAATCTGCTGAAAATCTGCTGAAAAGCAGAAAATATAAGGAAAATAAAGAAAAAACTGACAATTTGTTTGGCGGTATCAAAGAAAAGTGTTACTTTTGCAAACGAGTTGAGACTTTCATCGGTTGATGCTCCATCTGAGCTACTTCATTCTGAAGACTAATGGCTCGAAGCAATAAGTGAATAACAAATAAAAGAATAAGAAAATGGAAAAGTTGAACGCTTACTTTTTTAGCTATTACTTTTACTTTGCAAGCAATTGTAAAGCGGGAAGTTGCGTATATATTTCAACTTAGGATATAAGATTCTTGAAATCATCGAAACGGTCCCGCTCTATTGTGAGCAGGACCGTTTTTCGTAAAACTCGAATCCGTTTTCCATAATAAGGAGATAATGTAAAAAAGAGAGTGAAACAATGAAGAGAATTGCAATACAAGGAGAGTTGGGATCCTTCCACGACATTACCGCCCACGAGTATTTCCAGGGCGAGCAGATAGAGTTAATCTGTTGCGCTACCTTCGAGGAGGTGTTTGAGAACATCAAGCGAGATCCTACCATCATCGGCATCTGCGCCATCGAGAACACCATCGCCGGCAGTCTGCTCCACAACTACGAGCTGCTCCGGGAGAGCGGAACCACCGTGGTGGGAGAGCACAAGCTCCACATCGAGCACAGCATCTGCTGTCTGCCTTCCGACGACTGGAGCACCCTGCAGGAGGTTCACTCTCATCCTGTAGCGCTGATGCAGTGTGGCAAGTTTCTCGCCAACCATCCTGATCTCAAGGCGGTGGAGGCTGAGGATACCGCAGGTTCTGCCGCATTCATCGCCCAGCACCAGGTGCACGGATGGGCAGCCATCTGTTCTGCCTACGCCGCCAGGATGTATGGCATGAAGGTATTGCAGGAGGGAATCCACGACAATCCGCACAACTACACCCGATTCCTCGTGGTCTGCAATCCGCAGAAGGCCGCTCTTCTCCGTCCTATCGAAAAGGCCAACAAGGCGAGCATCGTCTTCAGCCTTTCACACGACAAGGGTTCGCTCTCCAAGGTGCTCACCATCCTGAGCTTCTACGACATCAATCTCACCAAGATCCAGTCGCTGCCAAGCATCGGTCATGAATGGGAATATCTCTTCTACGTGGATCTCACCTTCGATAATCTGACCCGCTATCGCCAGAGCATCGATGCCATCACACCACTCGTGAAGAAACTCACGGTGCTGGGAGAATATGAGGAAAAAGAATAGTAACATTTCAAAATAAAAGAGAATAAAAATGATACAACCAGCCAATAGAGTAACAGAAATACAGGAATACTACTTCAGCCGTAAGCTGAAGGAAGTGGCTAAGCTTAATGCCGAGGGACAGGACATCATCAGCCTCGCCATCGGAAGTCCAGACATGCCGCCTTCTAAGCAGACCATCGATACGCTCTGCGAGGTAGCCCATAACCCTGCTGCACACGGATATCAGCCTACGGTGGGCATCCCGGAGTTGCGCAAGGCGATGGCTGGTTATTACAAGAGATGGTATGACGTGGATCTTGACTGGGCTACGGAAATCCAGCCCCTCATTGGTAGCAAGGAGGGTATCCTGCACGTTACGCTCGCCTTCTGCAACCCTGGCGACGAGGTGCTCATCCCAAACCCGGGCTATCCTACCTATACTGCCATCAACAAGATTCTCGGCACCAAGATTACCTATTACGACCTGCGCGAGGACAATGAATGGCAGCCAGACTTCGAGGCGCTGGAGAAGATGGACCTCAGCCACGTGAAGCTGATGTGGACCAACTATCCGAACATGCCGACCGGAGGCGTGGCAAAGATGGAGACCTACGAGCGACTCGTGAAGTTTGCCAAGGACCACAACATCGTGGTGGTGAACGACAACCCTTATTCGCTCATCCTCAACGAGCATCCGCTGAGCATCATGCAGGTGCCGGGCGCCAAGGACTGCTGCATCGAATTCAATTCGCTCAGCAAGAGCCACAACATGCCGGGATGGCGTGTGGCTATGATTTCGAGCAACAAGCAGTTTATCTCCTGGATCCTGAAGGTGAAGAGTAACATCGACAACGGATGCTTCCGCGGAATCCAGCTCGCTGCTGCCGAGGCCATGCTCAACAATACCGACGAGTGGCACCGTGAGAACAACATCACCAACTATCGCCGCCGCCGCGACATCGCCGAGCAGATCATGCAGGTATTGGACTGCAAGTTTGATCCTAACCAGGTGGGCATGTTCCTCTGGGGCAAGATTCCGGAGAAATACGCCGATGTTGAAGACCTCACAGAGAAGATTCTCCACGAGGCGCGCGTATTCATCACCCCTGGATTCATCTTCGGAAGCAACGGCAAGCGATACATCCGCATCAGCCTTTGTGCCAAGGATGAGAAAATGAAGGAGGCGCTGGAAAGAATCAGAAAAGTCTTTGGAAAGTAAAAAAATAAAAAATTAAAATATACGACTATGGAATTAGAATTAGAACCATTGAATCTCCCTAGTGATCAGGAACGCCCTATCGTCATTGCAGGCCCATGCTCTGCAGAGACAGAAGAGCAAGTTATGACTACCGCCAAGCAGCTGGCTGCTAAAGGCTGCCACATGTTCCGCGCTGGTGTATGGAAGCCACGTACCAAACCAGGAGGCTTCGAGGGAAATGGCGAGATTGCCTTGCCTTGGATGAAGCAGGTGAAGGAGGAGACCGGTATGCTCACTGCTACCGAGGTGGCTACTCCTGAGCACGTGGAGCTCGCCTTGAAATATGGAATCGATATTCTGTGGGTGGGAGCCCGTACTTCTGCCAATCCATTCGCTATGCAGGCACTGGCAGACAGCCTTCAGGGCGTGGATGTTCCTGTGCTGGTGAAGAACCCGGTGAATCCGGATCTTGAGCTCTGGATCGGTGCGCTCCAGCGTATCAACCAAGCTGGTATCAAGCGACTCGGTGCCATCCACCGCGGTTTCTCCAGCTTCGACAAGAAGATCTACCGCAATCTCCCTATGTGGCAGATTCCTATCGAGCTGCACCGCCGCATTCCTCAGTTGCCTATCATCTGCGACCCTAGCCACATCGGCGGTCGCCGCGACCTCATCGCTCCTCTCTGCCAGCAGGCTATGGACCTGGGTTTCGACGGTCTGATCGTAGAGAGCCACTGCTCTCCTGATGATGCATGGAGCGATGCCAAGCAGCAGGTTACTCCAGATATCCTGGATTACATCCTGAGCCTCCTCGTAGTTCGTGATGAGCATTATTCTACAGAGGGTCTGCATCAGCTGCGCAGTCAGATTGATGAGTGCGACAACCAGCTGATGGATCTCCTTGCCAAGCGTATGCGTGTATGCCGCGAAATCGGTACCTACAAGAAGGAGCACAATATGACAATCGTACAGACCAACCGCTACAACGAGATTCTCGAGAAGCGTGGTGCCCAGGCTTCACTCTGCGGAATGAGCCCAGAGTTTGCTGCCCAGATCTTTGAGCATATCCACGAGGAGAGCGTTCGCCAGCAGTTGGAAATTCTGAATCAGAAATAAATTAAGTGAAGAGTAGAGGACGAAAGACTTCGGCCTTCACTCTTCATTCTTCACATTATAAAGAAATGAGAATTTTGATAATGGGAGCAGGAAAGATGGGAAGCTTTTTCATCGACCTGCTCAGCTTCGACCACGAGGTGGCTGTGTATGAAAAGGATGCCAAGCGACTGCGCTTCACCTATAACTGCTACCGTTTCACCAAGATGGAGGAGGTGGAGATGTTCCGCCCGGAACTCGTCATCAATGCTGTGACCGTGAAATACACCATCCCGGCATTTGAGGAGTTGCTGCCACATCTCTCTAAAGACTGTATCATCAGCGACATTGCGTCGGTGAAGACAGGATTGCAGGAGTTTTACGACAAGAGCGGCTTCCGCTACGTGAGCACCCACCCGATGTTCGGTCCTACATTCGCCAACCTGAACCAGCTCTCCGAGGAGAATGCGGTCATCATCAAGGAGGGCGACTATATGGGTAAGATTTTCTTCAAGGATCTCTATCAGAAGCTCGGACTGAGCCTGCATGAGTACACCTTTGAAGAGCACGACCAGACGGTGGCTTACTCGCTGAGTATTCCGTTTGTCAGCACTTTTGCCTTTGCGGCGGTGATGAAGCATCAGGATGCTCCTGGTACCACCTTCAAGCGCCACATGCAGATAGCCAAGGGCGTATTGAACGAGGATGACTATCTCTTGCAGGAAATCCTCTTCAACCCATATACATCTGGACAGGTGGTCCAGATTCGCGAAGAGCTGGCTGAACTCATCGACATCATCGATCACAAGGATGCCAAGCGCATGAAACTCTTCCTCACCAAAATCAGAAATCATGTGAAGGAAGACATCGAAATCAAGCAGCAGAAATAGGAAAAAACAGAAGACAAAGAAGAGTAGTAGATTATGAGTGAACAGATTGATCAACAGAATAACACAGCTGAACAGCCTAGCATGTTTCAGGTGGTAAACGAGGGATTCTCTACCCGAGAGGCGATTGAGGAAGCCAAGAGATGTCTGCATTGCAAGATTCCGCAGTGTAAGAAGGGATGCCCTATTGAAAACGATATACCGGATTTCGTACACGAACTGTCGATGGGTAACATGGGTGCTGCGATGAGCATCATCAATGCCAAGAGCAATCTGCCTGCTATCTGCGGACGCGTGTGTCCACACGAGAAGCAGTGCCAGGGACATTGTGTGCTCGGCAAGAAGGGAAAACCTGTACAGATTGGAAAATTGGAGCAGTTTATCGCTGATTTCGATACCAAGATGAATCTCTCCCGTGAGCTCCTGCCACAGAAAACCCGTGGTAGAGTGGCTGTAATCGGTTCGGGTCCTGCAGGACTTACCGTAGCCGGTGATTTGGCAAGACAGGGATTCAATGTAACGATTTTTGAAGGACAGGCTGAACCGGGTGGCGTACTGATGTACGGTATTCCGGAGTATCGCTTGCCAAAGACTGTGGTGCGCGATGAGGTGAGCAAGATTGCAGCCTTGGGCGTGCAGTTTATCACCAACTGTATGGTGGGCGAGAACAATGTCACCATCGACAGTCTCTTCCGTGCCGGTTATGATGCCATCTTCATGGGTACCGGTACCAGCGTGCCTCAGAATATGGACTCTACACCGGGCAGCAAGCTCCATGGTGTAAGCCAGAGTACCTACTTCCTGCATAATGTAAATGCCTATAACGAAGGTGCCTTGACCCGCGATATGGTTCCTTTGCGCGATGGCGAGAAGGTAGGTGTAATCGGTGGTGGAAATGTGGCGATGGATGCTGCCCGTACTGCCATCCGTCTGGGTGCTGACGTTACCGTATTGTACAGAAAGACCCAGGAGGAAATGCCTGCCATCAAGAGCGAATACGAGGATGCTGTAAAGGAAGGTGTGAAGTTTGAATGGAAAACTACCGTAGAAGCCTTCCTGAAGGGAAAGAACGGCAGATTGGGAAGCTGCGTGCTGAATACGCCTGAAGGCGAAAGGGTAGAGAAATTTGATAGAATCTATCTCGCTATCGGTTCGCGCCCTGCCAACCGTATCGTTTCTACTACTGCCGGAATCGAGGTGGATGAGAAGGGATATGTGAAGGTGGTAGATCGTCCTTTCGGAATGACTACCCGCCGTGGCGTATTCGCTGGTGGTGATGTGGTGCATCGCCCTCAGACCGTAGTGCTGGCGATGAAGGCTGCCAAGGAGGTGGCTCAGGGTATCGCGCAGTATGTGGATGCCATCAAGCTCCTGGAAGAAGCCAAGCGTATCGAAAAAGAAGGTACCTGTTCGTAGAGGTTAATATCTGCTTAATCTGGTTAATATCTATTGCAATATTTTGCGGAATGAAGGATTCTTGTTATTTTTGCCTACAAAAAAAGCAAAGATTATGAAGAAAATTATATTTTTGATGATAACCCTGCTGTCAATGGCTTCCATGGTCTATGCGCAGAAAACATGCGTCATCGCATCTGCCGAGGATCATGTGCCTATCAGGGAAGCCCTCATTCATACGAACAACAACCATTGGGCGCGTACCGACTATCGGGGTTACTGGAATATGCGCTACCAGTTTGATTCTGCTACCGTATCCAAACCGGGCTATATCAAGGCAACCATCCGCTACCAGGAGTTGCCTGATACCGTTTTTCTCCTTCCCGAAGCCAAACAGATTGGCGAGGTGACCGTTTGGGGCAAGAACCAGGAGCATATCGACAATATGGAAGAGCAGATACAAGAGAAGGTGAATTCTGTGCCAACATCACCGGGAGGAATCGGCTTCGATGCCTTCGGCTGGATGGACAAGCAGGGCAGCCGCGACCGGAAGCACAAGAAGCAGGCTCAGGAAATCTTCAAGAAGATAGACAGAAAGGATCCTATCGTCTCTGCCTACGAAAAGGCTACGGGAAAGAAGTATGAACTGAAAAATCCTATCAATCTGAGCGCTAACAAGAAAGAAACTTTGGAAAAGCAGGATGAGACCAGGCAGGAATCATCAGAGAAAACACTTCCAAATGTTCAAAATGAAGCAAAAGAGCAAGAAAATGAAAAATAATCGAGATTGAGTTGGCTTTCTCGGAAAAAGTTCGTAACTTTGTGCCCGAAATAAAAAAGTACAATTAAGAACATGTTTGAAAATTTAAGTGATAGATTAGAACGTTCCTTCAAAATTCTGAAGGGTGAGGGTAAAATTACCGAAATCAACGTGGCTGAGACCATGAAGGATGTGCGCCGTGCACTCCTCGATGCCGACGTTAACTATAAAGTTGCCAAGGAATTCACCAACAAGGTGAAGGAAAAAGCACTCGGCATGAATGTTTTGACAGCCGTGAAGCCAGGCCAGCTGATGGTGAAGTTGGTTCACGACGAGCTCGCTGAGCTGATGGGAGGCGAGGAAGCTCCATTGCATTTGGAAAGTCGCCCTGCTGTAATCCTGATGAGTGGTTTGCAGGGTTCTGGTAAGACTACCTTCAGCGGTAAGCTTGCCAATATGCTCAAGAACAAGAAAGGCAAGAAGCCTTTGCTCGTGGCTTGCGACGTATATCGTCCTGCTGCTATCCAGCAGCTCCATGTAGTAGGCGAACAGGTGGGTGTACCTGTATATAGTGAGCCTGATAACAAGGATGTGCTCAGCATCGCTGACCACGCTTTGCAGCAGGCTAAGACCAACGGCAACGATGTGGTCATCGTCGATACTGCCGGTCGATTGGCTGTTGATGAGCAGATGATGCAGGAAATCAGCAACCTCAAGAATCATCTCAACCCGGATGAGACACTCTTCGTAGTTGATTCAATGACGGGTCAGGATGCTGTAAATACAGCCAAGGAGTTCAACGACCGCCTTGACTTCAATGGTGTAGTTCTCACCAAGCTCGATGGTGATACTCGTGGTGGTGCTGCCCTCAGTATCCGCACCGTGGTTACCAAGCCTATCAAGTTTATCGGTACCGGCGAGAAGATGGAGGCTATCGATGTGTTCCATCCTGCTCGAATGGCAGACCGTATCCTCGGAATGGGTGACGTGGTTTCGCTGGTAGAGCGCGCACAGGAGCAGTTCGACCTGGAGGAGGCTAAGAAGTTGGAGAAGAAGATTCGCAAGAACCAGTTCGATTTCAATGACTTCTACAATCAGATCCAGCAGATCAAGAAGATGGGTAACATCAAGGATCTGGCTGCGATGATTCCGGGTGTAGGCAAGGCTATCCGTGATGTTGATATCCCAGAGGATGCCTTCAAGGGTATCGAGGCTATTATCCAGAGTATGACTCCTAAGGAGCGTACCAATCCATCTATCCTCAATACATCTCGCCGCCAGCGTATTGCCAAGGGTTCTGGTACTAATATCCAGGAGGTAAATAAGCTCATCAAGCAGTTTGAACAGACACGCAAGATGATGCAGATGATGACTGGCAACAAGATGGCGCAGATGATGGGCCGTATGAAGGGTATGCCAGGTATGCCTAAGATGCCAGGTATGTAATTCTGAAGCAGAGAGCCAAGACTCGAAGCTTATCAATGTAAAATTCTAAAAATAGAAAAAGTAAGATGCAGCTAATAGACGGAAAGGCGACAGCAGCCGCCATAAAGAAACAGATTGCCCAGGAGGTGGCTCAGATTGTAGCCGCAGGAGGCAAACAGCCACATCTGGTGGCTGTGCTGGTGGGCCACGATGGTGGCAGCGAAACCTATGTGAAGAACAAGGTGCTGGCATGCGAAAAGTGCGGATTCAAATCTACGCTGATCCGTTTTGAGGAGGATGTTACTGAGGAGGAGCTTCTGCAGTGTGTAGATAAGCTCAACAAGGATGCTGACGTGGATGGTTTCATCGTGCAGCTGCCTTTGCCGAAGCACATCGACGAGCAGAAGATTACCATGGCGATAGACTATCGCAAGGATGTGGACGGCTTCCATCCCGTGAATGTGGGTAGAATGTCGCTGGGTATGCCTAGTTTCATCTCGGCTACTCCGCTTGGAATCCTCACCCTGCTGCAGCATTATCAGATAGAAACCAGCGGTAAGAAGTGTGTTATCCTGGGCAGAAGCAACATCGTGGGCAAACCTATGGCCCAGCTGATGATGCAGAAGCAGTATGGAGATGCTACGGTTACCGTGTGCCACTCGCACTCCAAAAATCTGAAGGAGGAGTGCCGAGAGGCAGATATTATCATTGCGGCTATCGGTAAGCCTGATTTCGTAACAGCAGATATGGTGAAACCGGGAGCTGTTGTCATCGACGTGGGTACGACTCGTGTACCTGACGCCACCAGAAAAAGCGGATTCCGCCTGAATGGTGACGTGAAATTCGATGAAGTGGCTGAAAAGTGTTCTTTCATTACTCCAGTACCGGGCGGAGTGGGTCCGATGACCATCTGCTCGCTGATGAAGAATACGCTTGCCGCAGGAAAAAAAGAAATATATTATTAGGTCTCTCTAACCCATTAGGGAGTTTATTAGGTTTAGTTGTTAGGTTGGGGGCAGGTTGCTGTGAAGCATTCTACCCCTTTTTTATTAACTTTATACGATTTTTAAGTCGTATCATCGTATATATATATTAATGTAATACAATTGAGAATCTAAAAACAAACAAAAAATAAATAAGAAGTAATATGATGAAACCAAAGTATCTACTCTTCTCGGCTGCCCTGTTGGCTATGACCCAAGCTGTGGCGCTGACTCCTGTCAGAAAGCAGGCTCAAATGCCAGCTGCCAAGAAACAAGTTAATAAGACGACTTTGTCTGTTGCAGATAAGGATGCGCCTGCCTATACCATTGTGGGCAAGGATTCTATCTGCCAGATCTTCGTGTATTCGCCAGCTCCCAACCAGGGACTGCATCTCGCTTATCTTACAGACGATGAAAGATGGGTGGATGTAGGTCAGCTCTGTGCCTCTGACTTCGGACCTTGGGGCAGTGAGAAAAAGATGTATCGCCCATTCGTTCTCAAGGCAAATGATGGTACCTGGCGGGCTCTTTGGAGTGTAAATAAGACCTCACCACAATTTGCTGTGGCTTATTCTGAAGATCTCGTAACCTGGCGACCACAAGATTATCCTATCATGAAGGAGAAGAATATCAGTGATGTGGCTGCCTATCAGATGGAAGATGGAACCTTCGACCTTTATCTGAAGACGGAGAAAGGTAAAAGATACGTTCATGCCGACAAGGAGTTCCGTACTTTCCAGGAGGATTCGCTGGAAGCTTCTGCCGATGAAATCCTCTGGCAGCGAGATACGGCTACCATCAATGGTAAACTGGTAGAGGGTAATGACTTCGAGATTCCGGCCATTCATCTGAACTATATCCGTGCCTGGCATAAGGCTCTGGCTGAGGAAGCAAAGGAAAACAGCCGGAAACTGCCTAAGAATGAGGCTGATCTGAAGGCTTATATCGCTGACGTAGAGGAGAAAATCAAGAAAGAGCAAGGTGAGGAGGCTGTCCTTCAGCACGTTAAAATGGTAAAGGAGGCGGATGCAGCAGATGCTTTCACGGCTAAGCTCACGGTGAATCCGCAGAAGAGTCATCGCATCAGCGACAAGCTTATCGGCATCTTCTTCGAGGATATCAGCAGAGCTGCCGATGGCGGACTCTGTGCAGAACTCCTGCAGAATGGCGACTTCGAATACAATGGTGAGCGAAAAGGCTGGAATGCTGCAACTGCCTGGATGGGAATTGAGGCTTCATCTTCTTCAGCATCTTCTTCTGTATCGTCATCCTCTTCTGCCATCATTTCTACAGAAAATGGGGTAAGCGTGAATAATCCGCATTATGCCATTCTCTCATCTACACCTATTTATAATATAGGATGGGAGGGAATCGTCATCAAGCGTGGTGCCGCTTACGAAGTGAGTCTGTATGCCCGTTGTATCGACGGCAAGAAAAAGCAGCTCACCGTAGCACTCGTAGATCAGAAAGGACTTCCGATAGCCCAGGCTAAGCTGAAGGTGCAGGGACCTGATTGGGCTGAATACAAAGCGCAGCTTGTCATCACAGACAAATATAAAGGTGAACTGGGCAAGGATACCCGTTTTGCCCTCTTGCCTAAGGGAGAGGAAAAGGTTGCCGTAGATATGGTAAGCCTGATGCCGCAGGACACCTACAAAGGTCATGGTCTGAGAAAGGATCTTGCTGAGACCATCGCTGAGCTGAAGCCTCGCTTCGTACGTTTTCCAGGTGGATGTATGCTCCACGGACAGGGACTCGGCAACATCTATCATTGGAAGGAGAGTATCGGTGAACTGAAAGACCGAAAACCGGCTCTCAATATCTGGAACTATCACCAGACCCGTAAGCTGGGATTCTTCGAGTATTTCCAGTGGTGTGAGGATATGGGCGCTGAGCCTCTGCCAGTATTGGCTGCTGGTGTACCTTGTCAGAATTCCCGGCCTAATGCACAGGGCATCTGCGGACAGCAGGGCGGAATCCCAATGGCAGAAATGCCAAAGTATGTGCAGGATGTTCTCGACCTGGTAGAGTGGGCGAATGGTGATCCTGCCACATCGAAGTGGGCAAAGATGAGAGCGGATGCTGGACATCCTGCTCCTTTCAATCTCAAGATGGTAGGTATCGGAAACGAAGATTTGATTTCTACCGATTTCGAACAGCGCTATCTGATGATCTGCAAGGCTCTCAAGGAGAAGTATCCGGAAATTGAAGTAGTGGGCACAGTAGGTCCATTCCATTATCCATCTTCCGACTATATCGAGGGCTGGAAGATTGCAAAGGAGAATAAAAAATGGATTGATGCGGTAGATGAGCACTATTATGAGCAGTCAGGATGGTTTATCAATCATCAGGATTACTACGATCATTACGACCGTAAGGCTCCGAAGGTGTATCTGGGCGAGTATGCTGCAAATGGCAATAATGAATTAGACCGCGCTTTGGCAGAGGGTATTCATCTCTGTAATGTGGAACGTAACGGAGATGTCGTGGAAATGACTTCTTATGCTCCTCTGCTCTGCAAGGATGGCTATCATAACTGGAACCCGGATATGATCTACTTCGATAATTCGGAGAAAATCCGACTCACCGAGAGTTACAAGATGCAGAAGATGTTTGGTCAGCATTCCGGTGATACTTATATTGTATCTAGCCTGAACCTTCCTGCAGCTCTCAAGAAGTACGTGGGCACCAGCGTGGTAAAGGATTCCAAGACCGGTAAAACCTGGCTCAAGGTGGTGAATGCCTTGCCTCGTACGTTGAAACTCCAGGTGGAAGCACAAGGAGCTGGTGCTGGTAGCAAGCAGGTTGAGGTGAAGGCTCGTTCTGCCGAGGTCTTTGAACTCTAATCTGTTTGTATAAGACATATATGGACCCTTATATTTTGCACAATTGGGCTGCTTTTGTGTAAGGGTTCTGATAAATTGTAAGCAATTTAGCTTATTTTCTAACAAAAATCCGCAAAAATTGAAAGTTTTTGCGGATTTTGTTGTTTGTTTCATAAATTCTCACTATCTTTGCAGTCAAAATTGTAAGAAGAAGGCTTGAGAGAGACCTTCTGGCAATAAAGAACAAGATAATATAAAGAGATAATAACGATATGAAACATCCATTAAGAAGTAGCGTCTGTACTGAAGGCAGAAGAATGGCAGGTG
>OGHM01000258.1_pt1 | contig 30375 bp, 28 predicted proteins | sample 1571531 | NCBI WGS metagenome assembly OGHM01 (sample SAMEA2582031, study PRJEB24529) | metagenome | biome: Human gut stool | place: China | collected 2011 | reverse complement strand
GCCTCTCACCTGCCGGCTTCTCTCTGTCAGAAGTGGAGGAACAGTACTTCTTCCCTTCATCGCATTCTTCTTATCCTATGTTTGCGCTAAACATGAGCTTATTATAGCCAGTTTGCGTTTTTCTGTCAACACCAAAAATACGATTTATTCTTCCGGCCAGGGCAGATGGGATACTTCCAGCTTCTTGTCACGAAGCATCAGTTCTTTTACTGCCTGATCCGCGGGCTTACCGTCAAAGAGCACTTCATTTACCTGCTCGATAATAGGCAGCTGAACGTCATATTTTTTTGACAGTTCCATGGCAGCTTTCGCAGAATACACGCCCTCTACCACCATCTGTACTTCCTTCATTGCTTCCTCGTAGGTCTTGCCCTGCCCGATCAGGATACCGGCACGACGGTTACGGGAATGCATGCTGGCGCAGGTCACGATCAGATCTCCGATACCGGTCAGACCACAGAAGGTCTCGAAATTACCACCCATGGCAGTACCAAGCCTGGCGATCTCGGTAATGCCTCTGGTGATCAGAGCTGCCTTCGTATTATCTCCGTAGCCCAGTCCGTCGGCAATACCGGCAGCCAATGCACACATCTTCATCGACCACAACAAAACCATCTTCACGTTTATGCATCGCACCGCTCGGGCAGACTTTAGTACAAGCCGGATCTTCGCAGTGGTTACATGAAATCGACAGATAGTAGGCAAACACGTTCTGGTGCCAGACACCGTTATCTTCCTGCCAGTCGCCGCCAGCATATTCATAAATGCGGCGGAAGCTGACTTCTGGCGTCAAATCTTTGTAGTCTTTACAGGCCAGCTCGCAGGTTTTGCAACCGGTGCAACGGCTGGAATCAATAAAAAATCCATACTGGGTTGTCATCGGTTACTCCTTACACCTTTTCAACCTGAACAAGGTTTGTATGTGACGGATTCCCCTTAGCGAGAGGAGACGGACGTTGAGTGGTCAGTACGTTAATACAACCACCCTTATCGACACGTTTTGCATCCGGGTCATACCAGGCACCTTCACCCAGTGCGACCACACCCGGCATCATTCGTGGCGTCACTTTCGCCTCAATATGAACCTCACCACGATCGTTAAAGATCCTGACTTTATCGCCGTTGTGGATACCGCGTTTTTGGGCATCAAGCGGGTTGATCCACATTTCCTGACGGCAAGCCGCTTTCAGCACATCAACGTTGCCGTAAGTTGAGTGAACGCGAGATTTATAGTGGAAACCTGTAAGCTGCAGCGGATACTGTTTGTTCAGCGGATCCTGATAACTTTCAAAGCCCGGCGTGTAGATCGGCAGTGGATCGATCACATCGCCTTCAGGCAATTCCCAGGTAGCGGCAATGTCAGCCAGCGCCTGCGAATAAATCTCAATTTTGCCCGATGGCGTAGTCAGTGGGTTTGCCTGCGGATCTTCACGGAAGGCTTTATAAGCAACGTGATGCCCTTGTGGGTCGCGCTTTTTGTACATGCCCTGCTTGCGGAAGGTATCGAAGTCCGGCAGGTCAGGAATGGCTTTGCGTGAGAGCTCGTGCAGATGGCGCATCCACCCTTCCTGAGTACGTCCTTCAGTGAACTGCTGCTCAACGCCAAGACGTTTCGCCAGCTCGGAAGTCATCTCATAAATGGTTTTGCACTCGAAGCGCGGTTTGATCGCCTGATCGGTGAAGATCACGTAAGACATGTTGCCGCAGGAGGCATCCAGCGCGAAGTCCATTTGTTCAGACGCTGTGCAGTCTGGCAGCAAAATATCCGCGTATTTCGCCGAGGAGGTCATATGGCAGTCGATGACAACGATCATCTCGCACTTCTTATCATCCTGTAGGATTTCGTGTGTGCGGTTGATGTCGGAGTGCTGGTTAATCAGGCAGTTACCGGCATAGTTCCAGATCATTTTGATCGGCACATCCAGCTTATCTTTCCCGCGTACACCATCACGCAGCGCCGTCATTTCCGGGCCACGTTCAATGGCATCGGTCCACATAAACATCGAAATGCTGGTCTGGATCGGGTTTTCCAAGGTCGGCATACGGACAAACGGTAAGCTGTATGAACCTTCACGCGCGCCGCTGTTGCCTCCGTTAATACCAACGTTACCGGTCAGAATCGCCAGCATCGAGATAGCACGGGTTGCGATTTCACCGTTAGCGTGACGCTGCGGGCCCCATCCCTGGCTGATAAACGCCGGTTTGGTACTACCGATTTCACGAGCCAATTTGATGATTTTGTCTGCCGGAACACCAGTGATTTGCGAGGCCCATTCCGGCGTTTTAGCCACGCCATCTGGCCCTTCACCCAGAATATAAGCTTTATAGTGGCCATTTTTCGGCGCACTGGCTGGCAGGGTTTTCTCATCGTAGCCAACGCAATATTTATCGAGGAATGCCTGATCCACCAGGTTTTCAGTGATCATGACGTACGCCAGACCGTTAACCAGTGCGGCATCTGTTCCCGGACGAATAGGGATCCACTCATCTTCGCGCCCGGCACCGGTGTCGGTATAGCGCGGATCGATGATGATCATGCGGGCATTAGATTTCTGGCGTGCCTGTTCAAGATAGTAAGTCACCCCACCGCCACTCATTCGCGTTTCGCCAGGGTTATTACCAAACAGCACTACCAGCTTACTGTTTTCGATATCCGACGGGCTGTTGCCATCTGCCCAGCCGCCGTAGGTATAGTTCAAACCTTCCGCAATTTGCGCGGAGGAGTAGTCGCCGTAATGGTTCAGATAGCCGCCGCAGCAGTTCATCAGCCGCGCGACCAGGGTATTTCCCGGCGGCCAGGAGCGGGTCATGGTGCCGCCCAGCGTACCGGTGCCATAGTTCAGATAGATAGACTCGTTGCCGTACTCTTTGATCAGGCGCTGCATATTGGTCGCGATGATGTCGTAGGCTTCTTCCCAGCTAATGCGCTCGAATTTGCCTTCACCGCGCGCCCCGACTCGTTTCATCGGATATTTCAGGCGGTCCGGATTGTAGACACGGCGACGCATGGAACGCCCACGCAGGCAGGCGCGAACCTGGTGCAGGCCGTCGTAATTGTCATCGCCGGTATTGTCCGTTTCGACATATTTGATTTCACCGTCCACGACGTGCATACGTAGCGGGCAGCGACTACCACAGTTAACTGTACAGGCGCTCCAGATAACCTTTTCGTCTGATTTTGTTGGAATGGCGCTATCGACAGCGTGCGCAATCCGACTAAAAGGTAATGTTAATGCGCTGCTGGCCATTGCCAGGCCGCCGATCGCTGTCGTTTTTACCAAACCACGGCGACTCACCTCAGCAGCCAATACCGCATCAGGGATTTTCGTTTTCATAATGGCTCACTCAAGCTTGCTCACGATTGATTCCAGTAACAAACCGTATTGTGTAATTATTTCTATAGCAGTTCGCTATATAGGCTTGTATACATCGAATAATTTGAAAATCAAAGAGATAGGTAGATTTTCACTCGAAAGTAGTATTACGTGTAAGTGAGGAGTAATTATTGTTCGGTATCAAAGGGAGACAAAAAAAGCGCCCGCAGGCGCTTTTTAGATTCAGAAAAATTGGGTATTAGCCAATATATTCCAGTCCGTTCATATACGGACGCAGAACTTCTGGTACTTCAATACGACCATCAGCCTGCTGATAGTTTTCCATTACTGCAACCAGCGTACGACCAACAGCCAGACCAGAACCGTTCAGGGTATGAACCAGACGGGTTTTCTTGTCCGACTTGCTGCGGCAACGTGCCTGCATACGACGTGCCTGGAAATCCCAAACGTTGGAGCAGGAAGAGATCTCACGGTAGGTGTTCTGTGCCGGGATCCATACTTCCAGGTCGTAAGTTTTGCAAGCGCCAAAGCCCATGTCGCCAGTGCAAAGGATGATTTTACGGTACGGCAGGCCCAGCAACTGCAGGACTTTTTCTGCATGACCAGTCATCTCTTCCAGCGCCGCCATTGAGTCTTCTGGGCGCACGATCTGCACCATTTCAACTTTGTCGAACTGGTGCATACGGATCAGACCACGGGTGTCACGACCATATGAACCGGCTTCAGAACGGAAGCATGGGGTGTGGGCGGTCATCTTAATTGGCAGATCATCTTCATCGATGATTTCACCGCGCACCAGGTTAGTCAGCGGAACTTCTGCCGTTGGGATCAGCGCATAGTTACTGGTGTCTGCTTCTTCTTCCAGCGGACGAGTATGGAACAGATCGCCAGCAAATTTCGGCAGTTGACCCGTACCGTACAGCGTGTCCTGGTTAACCAGGTACGGAACATAGTTCTCACTGTAGCCATGCTGTTCGGTATGCAGATCCAGCATAAACTGCGACAGTGCGCGGTGCATGCGAGCAATCTGCCCTTTCATTACCACAAAGCGGGAACCAGTCAGCTTAACTGCAGCTGCAAAGTCGAGGCCAGAGTGCATTTCACCCAGCGTCACGTGGTCACGAACTTCAAAGTCAAACTCACGCGGGGTACCCCAGCGGCTGACTTCAACGTTGTCATTTTCGTCTTTACCTACCGGCACTTCATCTGCAGGCAGGTTAGGGATGGTCAGCGCGATATCGCGAATTTCAGCCTGTAAAGCATCCAGCTCGGCTTTTGCTGCATCCAGCTCTTCGCCCAGTTTGTTCACTTCCAGACGTAAAGGCTCGATATCTTCCCCGCGCGCTTTCGCCTGGCCAATGGATTTCGATCGGGAGTTACGCTCCGCTTGCAGGTTTTCCGTTTTGACCTGCAATACTTTACGACGCTCTTCAAGAGCGCCCAGCTTATCTACATCCAGCTTAAAGCCCCGGCGTGCCAGTTTTTCAGCGACTGCGTCTGGCTCATTACGCAGCAGATTGGGATCGAGCATGCTTATCCTGTGCTTATCGAATTAAATGGGAGATGTGGCCACAGCCTGCGACCACAGGGATACAGTAACAACATTACCGCAACGATAACATTAACGGTAGCGTTTTATGGGGCTATTTTGATCCTGTTCAGCCAGCCAGGCGAGCTTTTCGCCAATCTTGCCTTCAAGGCCCCTGTTTGTCGGGAAATAATAGCGTGTTTGTGCTATTTCCGGCGGGAAGTAAACCTCACCGGCAGCATAAGCGTTTGCTTCATCATGAGCGTAACGATATTCCTGCCCGTAGCCCATTTCCTTCATTAATTTCGTCGGCGCATTACGCAAATGAACCGGCACGTCATAATCCGGGCGTTCGCGAGCATCGGCCAGCGCGGCTTTAAACGCAGTGTAGACAGCGTTGCTTTTTGGCGCGCAGGCCAGGTAAACAATCGCCTGAGCAATGGCGCGTTCACCTTCCGCCGGGCCAACGCGAGTAAAGCAATCCCAGGCCGCAATTGCCACCTGCATCGCCCGTGGATCGGCATTACCGACGTCTTCAGACGCAATCGCCAGACAGCGACGCGCGACATATAACGGATCGCCACCAGCGGTAATAATTCGCGCATACCAGTACAGCGCCGCATCGGGTGCGCTACCACGTACCGACTTATGCAGTGCGGAAATCAGATCGTAAAAGCGATCGCCTTTGTTATCAAAGCGGGCGCTACGTTCACCGGCGATTTCGGTCAGTAATTCAGGCTTCAGGACCCGCTTACCGCTATCATCGACTTCGGCCATATCCGCCATCATTTCCAGCGTATTTAACGCCCGGCGCGCGTCGCCATTCACCAGTTCAGCAATGGCGCGTCGTGTTTCATCTGGCAGAACAATATCCTGACCACCATAGCCACGGGTTTTGTCTTCCATCGCCTGAGTTAGTACTTGCTCAATATCCTCTGTACTCAGGGATTTCAACAGATAGACACGGGCACGGGAAAGCAGTGCCGAATTAAGCTCAAACGACGGGTTTTCAGTGGTTGCGCCAATAAAAGTGATGGTGCCGTCTTCAATATGTGGCAGAAATGCATCCTGCTGGCTTTTGTTGAAACGGTGAACTTCGTCAACAAAAAGAATAGTGCGGCGACCTGCATTGCGGTTTTGCCGGGCGCGCTCGATCGCCTCGCGAATCTCTTTCACGCCAGAGGTGACGGCAGAAATACGTTCCACATCAGCGTTCGCATAGCGGGCAATCACTTCAGCGAGGGTTGTTTTGCCGGTACCCGGCGGCCCCCAGAGGATCATAGAATGTAAATGCCCGGCTTCGATAGCGCGCGGCAACGGCTTCCCCGCAGCCAGCAAATGTTGCTGGCCGATATACTGTGCTAAATTTTCTGGCCGCATACGCGCGGCCAGAGGTTGAAAAGTATTATCCGAAAAATCGAGCGACAGATTGCTCACTCAGGTGCCTCTACTTACGTTGATCATCTACCGTGACGCCTTGCGGCGGGGTGAAGGTAAATTTCGCTGCATCCACAGCCCCATTTTGCTGGGATTTCAGTTGATAACTGCTGCGCTGATCGTCCTGCTCCACCGCGCTAAACTGATGGATTGTGCCATCACGTCCCACGTTAATGGTGAACTGCTTCAGATTGCCATTGCTGGCTTTCGGCGTCAGGACAAAGTCATCGCCATTCTGTTTGATATTGTACTGCTGCCAGTCGCTGGACTGGTTGCGGGCAATCAGCATAAACGGCGTATTACCGGTGGCATCTTTCAGCCAGGTTGCCGTAGCTTGCTCAACGAACGGGTTATAGAACCACAGTGTTTTACCGTCAGAAACCAGAATGCTTTCATCAGGTTGTGTCATATGCCAGTTGAATAAGTTTGGACGTTTCACCCACAGATCGCCCTGACCTTCCTGCACCGCCGCGCCGCTACCGTCAGTCACTTTTTGTGTGAAGCTGGCGTGGAAGCTGCTGACTTTATCCAGGCGGCTTTTCAGATCGCTTGCGGCATCAGCCCAAACGCTGCTTGCTACTAAGCTTGAGAGTAATGCACAGGTGATGGCAATTTTTTTCATCATTATTCCTCAAATTACGTCACTCCCGATCGGGAGTTCCCTCTACTCTCTATTCCAGGCTAATAATCAGCTTGAGGAAAGAAGAAAATACTGAATTTTCAGTTGATAGAGTGCCGGATGCGACGCTACCGCGCCTTATCCGGCAATGCATTAATTAGTCAAACGGCGGTGGGGCCAGCACTTCACGATTACCGTTGTGCCCCTGTTCGCTGACAATCCCCTGCGCTTCCATCTGTTCGATAATACGCGCTGCACGGTTATAACCAATGCGGAACTGACGCTGTACGCCAGAAATTGACGCTTTGCGTTTTTCAGTGACAAACTGCACCGCCTGATCGAACAACGGATCCAGTTCTTCAGCGCCATCGAAACCACCCGCACCACCTTCGCTTTCGCTGTCGGAGGTGATGCCATCAACATACTGTGGGCGACCACGCGCTTTCCAGTCCTGCACCACGGCATGAACTTCCTGATCGCGAACAAAAGCACCATGGACACGTACCGGCAACGTGGAGTTCGGCCCAGAGTAGAGCATATCCCCCATACCCAGCAGCGATTCCGCGCCGCCCTGGTCAAGGATGGTACGCGAGTCAATTTTACTGGACACGGTAAAGGCGATACGCGTCGGAATGTTCGCTTTGATAAGACCCGTAATAACGTCCACCGAAGGACGCTGGGTGGCCAGCACAAGGTGAATACCGGCCGCACGCGCTTTCTGCGCCAGACGGGCAATCAGCTCTTCCACTTTCAAACTATTTGGAATGGTATTTTCCTGAAGGAGAACCGCAATTTTATTTTTGGCCTTACCTGCCTTACCATCAATGAGGACCTGACCACTGCTCGGTTTTTTATCACCAAGAATACAGGACATCAAGACAGTCTTACCTGCCCCATTAGGTCCAATCAAGGCCACACAATCGCCCTTGTTTATCTCAAAACTAATATCCTCTAAAATGGTCTTTCCCTTGATACGTTTTCCAAGAGAAGAAACCTGAATAACTGTCTCACCCATCAATGCTTTCCTTTCTTTTATATAGAAGCCATGCTTGACAATATCGCTGACATCATTGGACTTCCCTTAATACTCCACTTCCAACTCCGTACAGAAGAGACTTCCGCTCATATGAAGCCTTGTTTCAACTTGCTCTAAATCAGATTCAAAACGATCCACCTTTACAGATGATAGGGGATGTGAGATTCCAGTGGTGTCCATGACACAACCATGAGGAAGTCGAATATGAACTTCACCAAACTTAGCATCAAGATGAACTGCTACCTGACTTGATGCAAAGCTAGCTTGACTCAAATCCAGCCACAGCTCACCGAAAGCCATATTCATATCAACCGTTTCGACTTCTTGAGAATAGATGCGATACCTATCCTCAGCCATATATGTCTTAACAGAAATATGTGGTCCTTCTTGGTCGTTCTTATTGACCTTATAGTCTTTAGTGAGACCTTTCTTTTGACTACGGCCATAGAGCAACTCTAAAGCCAAACCTATTAGAAAGATGCCGCTAAAGAGATTCCACTGTGCAAAATCGAGGTCTAACAAGTCATGAACATAGGGTGATAAGAAGGCCAAACCAAGAAAAATGAGGAGAGGTCGTCTATTCAAGATACCAAAACAAAAGAAGGCCACGAAGAAGACCAGATTATAATTGACCATAATCCAAAAATCTGGAATAAAGGCACTAGCGATAAAACAAGCTGCTAGTAAAAACAACAAGAAGGACCGAAGATTAAATCGTTCCATAAGAAAACTCCTTTCTAAAGAAATGATTGCAATTTTCCAATTATTTTCACTATCAGTATAGCACTATTTGTAAACGTATTCAATGTTATATTAAAAGGATTTGCAAGAAAAAAAGAGCTTTCGCTCTTTCATTATTTTCAATGTTTGACAGTTACTTGTCCAAAGGATACAGATCCTGTTAGAGAAACTGTAGTGCTTGATAACTCTCGCTCTCCTAGACTATCGTAGCCTTTCACTCCTGCTAGGCTTGTATGAAGCCCGTGTGTATCCACTTGCCAATCCTTGGGCACTCGAATGATGACCTGAGAAAAATTGGCCTGAACCACAATCTGAGGTCGGTCCGTCATAAACTGAGCCTGACGCAAATCCAAGGTCAAACGTCCAAAATCAGCATTGGCATAGACAGTTTCGAGGTTTTGAGAAGTCACCACTTGCACAGACTCTGAAAAAAGAGTCTTAGCAAAAATTTCTCGCTCATGTTCTTTAGACACCTTGTAAGAGAATTTTTTCTTATAACTTGGTTTGCTCAAACGGTCCATCGCAATACCTAAGATAAGAATCCCTACAAAGAGTGTCCATTCCGAATAATCCAATCTAAAGAGCTCATGGATATAGGTCGATAGAAAAGCCATCCCCAAGAAAAAGAGAAATTTCCCCTTAGATTGCCAGCTCAAAAGCACAAAAAGCAAGGCTAAAATCAACTTATAATTAAAAGCCAAATACAAATCTGGAATAAAAGCTGTTGCGATAAAATAGGCAGCAATGATCAATAAGGTAATAACACCTGAATTAAAGCGTTTCATAACAAGTCCTCCCTAAATCCTGTCCTTGAGTTTTTCCACAAAAAGGTAGGCTGCTGGACAGAAAAGCGTATTTTTTATAGTCAGATGATTGATCTGATAGATTTTCTTACGATCCGTGTGAGGAAAGGCTGCACAGGCCTTAGGACGGACATCATAAATATCACAGAGATTATCAGGCCCCAAGAATGGACAAGGCATAGACTTGAAGACCTTATCCCCATCCTCATCTACCTGCAAGTACATCTCCTCAAAGGCAGGTAACTTCATGCGAAAATGCTTGGCAATGCGAGTGATGTCCTGTTCTGTGAAGTCTGGACCAAGCGTCTTACAGCAATTTGCACACTGGGTACAATCAATTTCTTGGAAGACTTCATTGTGTACCTGCTGAACAATCTTATCTAAATTTTTAGGAGCCTTCTTCTTGAGTTGTGCTAGAAACTTTCGGTGCTCCCCTTGCTTTTGACGTGCCAATTCCTCATAACGTTTGACATCAATAGTCTGTGACATGTGTTTTCTCCGATAATTTATAATTCTGTCATCTATTATAGCATAAAAGAAATAGAGCCTAGCTTGAACTAGACTCTATGTTAGTTACATCGATACAATTCTACGATAAGAACGCGACGTTAGGGCGAAAACCAAGACATAGGCTAGGAAGAATACGCCACAAACAATAATAGTGACCACTAACATAAGATCTGGATTGAGAACCCCAATAACACGCACAATCAAACTAATCATATGGTAAGCAAAGGCTAAGTGTGTAAAGGCAAAAATCAAAGGGAGGAAAAAGACAGTAAGAACTTGTTTACGAATGGTTTTCTTGACTTGTTGGTCGTCTAACCCAATCTTTTGAAGAGTAACAAAGCGCTCACGGTCCTCATAACCTTCAGAAATCTGTTTATAGTAAATCACGAGAACTGTACCAAGCATGAAGATGATGGATAAGAAAATACCGATAAATAAGGTTCCGCCAACAAAGCCATTTAGCATCCCTTCTACATCATATCGGCTATTCGCAGTGAGGTTAGGCCCAGGGACGCCAGTAGTTTGTCCAGCTAACTGTTGTGTTTCTTTATCCGTGAGTTTGTCTAGCAAATCTGAATTTTTCTTGGCTTCATGTGTAGGATCTTTGACGTTAACACCAACATAGGTAGTTTGAGTGGTTGCTGTTCCTTTGATACTTTCTTTAAAATTATCCATATCAGGAACGACAAGGTAGCTATAATCAGAAACTATAGTTGTAAAGATATTAGGTACTTTACCTTTAATAAAGTCATTAAGACCATCCTGAATCTGGTAGCTTTGACCATTGATAGAGACACTCTTTTGATCTTTCAATATTTTATTTTTAGTAAATAAGCCAACTTGATTTGAAGTCAGATTGAGGTCTTTACCTGTTAATTGCTTATAAGTTGCTTGTGAGAAGACAAGAAAAACTGACTTTGGTAGAACTTTTCTTTCATTCTCAGAAAAGATGGTTAGCTTGTTTTTTTCTTGTTCTTTGATACCAAAGTAGAGGTAAGTTACTTCCGTTTTTCTATTTACCTGATTTCCCGACTGTGATAAGAAATCATCCATAACCTTCTGTGTACTTGTTACATCTACATTCGTTCCGGTAACTGAGTACTCATGTGGAGCAGCACTGGCCAAATAGTCTTTTTTTCCAGCATAGATACTTGCAGCACCTACAAGCGTCACCAGAACCATACTTGAGAGGATAGCAATGGTCGCCAGCCCAACTGCATTTTTCTTCATCCGAAAGACAAGGTTGGAAATGGAAATCATATTATTAGGCTTGTAATAGTAGCTTTTCTTCTTTTTCAAGAGTTGCAGAACTACTGTTGTCCCAGCGTTGAAGAGAAGATAAGTCCCTAAAATGACCAATAAAACAGCTAGGAAAAAACTGATAATAGCCGTTACTGGATTCTGAACAGAGAGAGCAAGATAGTAACCATATCCCATAGTCCCAAGTCCTAAAAGGGTTTGAATAACTAGGAAGCGTCCTTTTTTCTCACCCTTAAGGCCATCTTTAGTTAATTGTAAAGGATTAAGCCGTAGTAATCGGAAACCATTTACCAAAACCAACAAACTAAAAATACAAGCAAAGATGACAAGAACAATAGGAATTGTCATTACTTGAAAGGTCGAAACCAAACCAGTACTTTCACCGATAAGCCTTTGAAGAAAAGCATAAATGAGTTTATCGAATAGCGCCCCTACACCTATACCTAGAAGCAAAGTCACAAAACCCATAATCATCGTTTCTTTTAAAATCATGCTAAAGAGGTGACGTTTCTCTAAGCCTAGCACACTATAGAGACCAAGCTCCTTTGAACGATTTTTCATGACAAAGCTGTTGGCATAAAGAACAATAATCCCAGAGGATAGGGCGACAATCCCAAGTCCCAACCCCAAAACCATCTTGATAGCATCTGCCCCAGGTAAGTCATCCAGATGCGAATTAAGCGTTAAAGATGTAAAAATATAGGTAATGGCAATAACCAGAATAGTTGCCAATGTATACGGATAGTAAAGCTTACGATTTTTTATGAGATTGGACAAAGCCAGTCTATTGGTTAGACGAAACATATTAGTTCACCTCACTTGCCATTGTAGTTAGTGTATCGGAAATTTCTTGGAACATTTGATGTTCAGACTTATCCCCTTTGAAGATTTGATTATAAAGAATCCCATCCTTAATAAACAAAACACGCTGCGCACGACTGGCGGCCGCTGTTGAGTGAGTTACCATAAGAATGGTCTGGCCGCTAGCATTAATAGTATCAAAGACATCCAAGAGTGCCGCTGAAGATTTTGAATCCAAGGCGCCTGTTGGCTCATCTGCTAAGAGGATTTCTGGTTTAGTGATGATCGCACGCGCAACTGCGACCCTTTGCTTTTGGCCACCTGAAATTTCATAAGGGTACTTCTCTAGCAAGGAATGAATTCCCAGTTGACGACTGATAGCTTCAACTTGTGTCATCATTTGCTTAACTGAGCGTCGAGAAAGGACCAGAGGTAGCAAGATATTATCTTTAACAGATAGGGTATCTAACAGATTGAAATCCTGGAAAACAAATCCTAATCTTTCACGACGGAAACTGGAAGCATCCTTGTTTTTAATGGTTACTGTGTCCATACCATTAAGGTAGACACGCCCTGCCGTTGGTTTATCAAGCATGGCAAGGATGTTGAGCAGGGTTGATTTTCCTGAGCCAGACTCACCCATAATAGCAACATACTCACCTTTTTCAACCGTAAAATGGATATCTTTAAGGGCTTCAACCTGATTTCCTTTGAAACGTGTTTTATAAATTTTTTTAACATGTTGAACATCTAGTAATGTCATAATAAGCTCCTTTATTTAGTAGAATTGGGAGAGATTTTAGGAATCTCTTACTTAACTTCGATACCATTTTATAGAAAAAGCAGGGGCAAAACCATAACCCTTGCTTTCATTTGTCGTCTAATTTCTTACACTTTTGTAAGTTATCAATCAATGGCTAATTTTTTCTTTTGAAAATGAATGGAAACTGTGGTTCCTTGACCTACTTGGGAGCTAATACTAATATCATGTCCAAGCTGATCAGCAATTTTCTTTGAAAGATAGAGACCTAACCCAGACGACTGCTGAGTCAATCGCCCATTGTAACCTGAAAAGCCACGCTCAAAAACCCGTAAAATATCACTATCCTTGATACCAATTCCAGAATCTTTAAGATAAAGCGTATTATCCTTGAAGTAGATTTCAATACCGCCACTCTTTGTGTACTTCAAACTGTTTGACAAGACCTGCTCAATGATGACTAAGAGCCATTTTTCATCTGAAATAACCTTAACATCCAAGTTATCTAGGTTAATGGTCAACCCTTTTTGAATAAAGAAAAGGCTATGCTTTCTAATAACTTCTTTAACCAAGTGTTCTAATGCAACCTGTTTCAACTGCAAATCATCATGAAAGTTTTCTAAACGTAAATACTGCAAAACCAAATTAGTGTAGGCATCGATTTTGAAGATTTCTTGCTCCAAGAGAGACCTAGTATTACTATCTGTGACATCCTGAACCAACAATTGACTGGCTGCTATTGGCGTCTTGATTTGATGAACCCAAAGAGTGTAGTAGTCCATCAAATCTGTATAGCGCTTACGCTCCTCCTCAGTCTGATTCATCTGATTCTCCCTTGCATTTTCCAAGCTCTGGGCTAAGTAAAACTCCAAGGGACTTAAGGGAGTAATTTCCTCATATAGATATGCTAGCTTATAAGACTGATAGGATCTAAGCAAGTCCCAAGCCACCATAATGATAGTCACAAAAGTCAGGATTGTTAGAGCATAATAAAGAACATCTGCCACCTCTTCAAATAAAAAAGCGAACAAAATCAAGAGCATTCCGTTAAAGATAACCAAGAGATAGAAAGGCAGACGAGACCTAATATGGTATTTGATAAATTGACGCTTACCCATCATGACGCAACCCGTAGCCGACACCTTTCTTGGTTTCTATAAAATCATTCAAACCGACTGCTTCTAACTTCTTACGTAAACGTGCCACATTTACAGAGAGAGTGTTATCATCAATAAAGAAGTCACTATTCCAAAGCTCCTTCATCAGGTCTTCCCGACTAACAATATTACCAGAACGCTCGAAGAGAACTTGTAAAATCTGAAACTCATTCTTAGTCAAAGAAACGACTTCGCCCTGATAAACCAAATCCATGGCTTTGAGGTTCAGTATCACACCTCTATATTCCAAGAGGCTCTGATCCTTACCAAACTCATAAGAACGACGTAAAAGCCCTTGAATTTTTGCTAGGAGAACATTTTGATCAAATGGTTTAGTCACAAAGTCGTCTCCACCCATATTGATTGCCATAACGATATCCATGGCCTGATCTCTAGAGGACAAGAACATAATCGGCACCTTGGAGACCTTCCGAATTTCCTGACACCAGTGATAACCGTTAAATAGAGGTAAACCAATATCCATAAGAACCAAGTGGGGTTCTTCTTTTACAAAAATAGATAATACTTCCATGAAATCTTCAACAAGAACAACTTCGTACCCCCACTGTTCTAGTATTTTCTTGACTTGTTGACGGATAACCTCATCGTCCTCAACTAATAAAATCTTATGCATAACTCAACCTCTTTCATTTCTCACTATTATAACAAAAATGACATAAGAATCGCCCTTTCTCAGCAAATCTTACAATAATGTTAGATTGAATTTTGCAACTTTTTAAAGAGTGCATTTTTATGGAAAAAATTCTTTGAGTCTTCAAAGAAAATATAGTATTATAAAAGAGTTGATATTGATTTATCATCAACCATCGACAGCTTCATCGAACAATGAGAACATTACTTATTTATGTCACGAATGGGCGTGACGTTTCTACAAGGTGCCGTAACACCTAACAATGAGTAAGCTAACATAGTCATAGAAAGATTTTTACTGTCTTTTTGTGATTTCAAAGGCTTGCTTTGCAGGCCTTTTTCTGTTATTCGATGGTTTTGATTTTTGTCAGAGTCTCAATAAAATCTGAAATAAATCAAGACACAGCATTGTTATTCAATTTATAGGAGGTAATATGAAATTACTGGAAGACCGCATTCTCAATGATGGGAATGTCCTTGGGGAAAATATCCTCAAAGTTGACTCTTTCTTAACTCACCAAGTAGACTTTGAGCTCATGCGTGAAATTGGAAAGGTCTTTGCTGACAAGTTCAAGGACGCTGGTATCACCAAGGTGGTGACTATCGAGGCATCTGGTATTGCACCAGCCCTCTATGCGGCTGAGGCCTTGGATGTCCCTATGATTTTTGCTAAGAAGGCTAAAAATATCACCATGAATGAAGGTATCCTCACTGCTGAGGTTTACTCTTTCACTAAGCAGGTGACTAGTACTGTCTCTATCGCAAGCAAGTTTCTCACTCCTGAAGACAAGGTTCTCATCGTTGATGATTTCCTAGCGAACGGTCAAGCTGCCAAAGGTTTGATTCAAATCATTGAAGAGGCTGGCGCACACGTCGAAGCTGTCGGTATCGTTATCGAGAAATCCTTCCAAGATGGTCGTGCTCTTTTGGAAGAAGCCGGCTACCCAGTGGTTTCACTTGCTCGTTTGGATCGTTTTAAAAATGGTCAGGTTGTATTTAAGGAGGCAGATATCTAATGCAAAATAAAGAGAAACACTCGCAGGCGGCGGTCCTAGGACTGCAACACCTACTTGCCATGTACTCGGGATCAATCCTGGTGCCAATCATGATTGCTGGTGCTTTGGGGTATTCAGCTCATGAATTAACCTACTTGATTTCAACTGACATCTTCATGTGTGGTGTGGCAACTTTCCTCCAACTTCAACTCAATAAACACTTCGGTATTGGTCTTCCAGTTGTGCTTGGAGTTGCCTTCCAATCAGTGGCTCCACTCATTATGATTGGTAAGAGTCATGGCAGCGGTGCTATGTTTGGTGCCCTTATCGTTTCAGGGATTTATGTTATCCTTGTTTCTGGTGTCTTTTCAAAAGTGGCCAACCTCTTCCCTTCCATCGTTACGGGATCTGTCATCACTACTATTGGTTTGACCCTTATCCCTGTCGCTATCGGAAATATGGGGAACAACGTTGACAAACCAACTGGTCAAAGCCTCTTCCTTGCAGCTATCACGGTTCTTATCATCCTTCTGGTTAATATTTTTACCAAAGGATTTATCAAATCCATCTCAATTTTAATTGGTTTGGTTGTAGGTACTGTTATCGCAGCAAGCATGGGCTTGGTTGACTTCTCACCGGTTGCTGCGGCACCTGTTGTCCATGTGCCAACACCATTCTACTTCGGAATGCCTAAATTTGAGTTATCATCAATCATCATGATGTGTATCATCGCTACTGTGTCAATGGTTGAATCAACTGGGGTTTACTTGGCTCTTTCTGATATTACCAAAGACCCAATTGATAGCACTCGCCTCCGTAACGGTTACCGAGCTGAAGGTATGGCCGTTCTCCTTGGTGGGCTCTTCAATACCTTCCCATACACAGGTTTCTCTCAAAACGTTGGTCTTGTGAAGTTGTCAGGCATTAAGAAACGCTTGCCAATCTACTACGCAGCTGGCTTCCTTGTTCTTCTTGGACTCCTTCCTAAGTTTGGTGCCTTGGCTCAAATCATCCCAAGCCCAGTACTTGGTGGCGCTATGCTTGTTATGTTCGGTTTTGTTTCTATCCAAGGGATGCAAATCTTGGCACGTGTTGATTTCGCCAACAACGAACACAACTTCTTGATTGCTGCGGTATCCATCGCTGCAGGGGTTGGTCTTAACAATAGCAACCTCTTCAACAGCCTACCAACAGCTTTCCAAATGTTCTTCTCAAACGGTATCGTGGTCGCAAGTTTGCTTGCCATTGTCCTCAATGCCATTTTGAATCATAATAAAAAAGAAAAATAACACAAGAACACCTGAGTCGCTTGACTTAGGTGTTTTCTTTGAAATTAAAATCTTCAAGTTTGTAAATCGAAAGAAAAGACTAAGCAACTACTCTGTCTAACTTTTACTGAAAGTAGCTCATGCTATTTAATTCTTACGATTGACTTATTTTCAATTCTATAGACAGCATCATAATCTTCCAGATTGTAATGATGGGCAATTTCAATAATACTATTAGGCAACTGTTTTAAGACATTGCTTATTTCTTTTGAACTTGCTCCATCTAAAGAAGCCATCATCTCATCCGCAAGTATTACCTGCTTGCCCCTCAAAATAGCACGTGCAATCTCAAGTTTTATAATTTGACCACCTGAAAAGTTATCTCCAGTTAATTCATAGTCTAATTGGTGACAACAAGCCTCCCATAGTCCAACTTTTTTTAGTGTTGAAATGAGCAATGAGTCAGAATAATCTTGATAAAGAGTTAGATTATGTCGCACACTTGTATGAAAGACATAGGGATTTTGATGAATAATTGCAATATTATCTAAATTTGGAGTCAGCTCCCTTCCATCAATGCTTTTAAAAATGATTTTCCCACTATATGCCTTATCTTGCCCTGATATTAACCTAAAAAGTGTTGTTTTTCCAATACCACTATCACCAACTATAAGATTATGCTGAGACAATGAAAAAGTAACCGTAACATCTCGAAAAATCTCTTGATTATCATAAGATTTAGTGACGTTTTTTAACTGAATTTCTTCTAAAGTATGTATGTGAAGCCCTTTTGAAGGAATTTCTGACTCACTTCCAAATGTCAATAATTTATCTTTTATCACTTGACTTGATTGAATACTTGCAATAGCCTCCAGAATCTGTTGTAAGGGGTTAATAAGATATGTTGAAGCAGACATCATAGCAATAAGTGTAGTAATTGAATTTTGTTTCATGACAAGACCAATCACAAATGGTCCAATCAAGCCGACAGCTTTCAGAGGTCCTGTCCAAAACATAACTAAATTATGAAGTGTATAATACTTAAATTGTGTCGTCTCCATCTCACTAAGGGTTATGAGAGTTTGCTTTACATTCTCTTTTTCTGCTTGGTTGCAAATAATCGTTTCAATCCCTTTACCAAAGTCTGTAATAGCTCTTAAATTTTTCTCTTTTGAGCTACTTAGTAATTCTCCTGACTCTTTTAACTTTCTCTTAAATATAAACTGAGGCAAAATCATCAGAAAGGCACCTACAGTAAAAAGACTCCCTACAATAATATTTTGTTTGAGCAGATAAATTACAGATACTAGGACAGAGGCGCCCCACACTGGCGAGATAAGAAAAGATTGGAGGAACTCCTGGTCTACAATTCCAAGATCTTGTGTCAAGAGTGAGCAAAGCTCAGAATCGGAGATGTTTTTAGGAAAGACAGCATGATTCTTTAAAATATTTTCTGATAGGCTTACATTAAACGCTCTAATAATAGAACGAAGCAGAATATTCTCTATATACATAAAAGCGTACACAACCACCCAAAGAGAGATACTCGAAAATGTAAAAACTATTAAATCCCAACTATCACTACTATCTATATGACCTGCCATCTGGATAATTACAGGTATTACAATGCCTTGACACGAATAAAGAAGCGCAAAAATGATATAAAGTACCATTTCCTTCTTAGGAAGTAGCTTAATAAATTTAAGCAGTGACACAGCAACCGATTTATTTTTTTCAATAATCATTGCTTTTACCTCCTTCAATTTGATACTATTATTTTAGTTTATTAATAGTATCAACTATTGAAATTTCGGAAATCCGATAAGGTAATTTTATATGGAACAAGGTCAAAAATTTAAACAGATTCGAAAACAGAGAAAATACACTATTCAGAGACTCGCTCAAGTAGCTGGATCTGTAGCGAGTCTTTCAGACTTTGAAAATAACAAAACATCACTCTCAAATGATACTCTTTTCAAACTTTTAAAACATCTAAAAGTCGAATATAATGAATTTTTCGAACAAGAATATCTTGTGGACGAAACCTACATAAAACTTGCTAATCAATTCAATCAAGCCTCAAATCATCTAGACTTTGAAGCACTGGAGCAAGTCGCAGAAAAGTTTCGCATTTTAGGAGAAACCAATTATAGTGATTATCTGATTAGTCTTTGTATTGACTGTCAGGTTTCAAAACTTCAAAACCGTTCAGTTAACCAAGATATTGCTACAGAACTTCAAAACTACTTCTTTTCGATTGATATTTGGACACTTCTCGATATTAATTTACTGAATATGGTAAAGGATATCTTCACAGAAGATGCGCTAAAAATCTACATTAAGGAATTCCTATCAATACTCAATAAAAATCCTAGAAATAATTTAGATCGAATCACTTTAGAAGTTATCAGTCGTTGTATTTTCCAAATCATTCTTTACGGAAATCAAGAAGATAGTGACTACTATATAAACGAACTAAAAACTATTCAATTACCAGACTATTTCATGTTACAAAAACTCTATCTTAAAGAACTAGAAGCCGCATACCTTTATAAATTTATCGATAAGAATACCGGGAAGACTATACATAAAGAAATTCTCCACTACTTGGCTTTTATGGGAGATGACGATAATTTGAGAGAATGGGACCAAACTTTCCGTCAATTATAGACTTTATTGGATAACAGTTGTACAATGATTATATAATTTGAAAAATTTAGAAAGGAAAACAGAATGCACGAAACACATTCTCTCCGTGAGCGATTTCTTGTTTTCTTCAAGATTTTTGTGCCCATACTGATCTATCAGTTTGCCAACTTTTCAGCAGCTTTTGTGGACACTACCATGACTGGGCAATACGATGCCCTACACTTGGCGGGGGTAGCCATGGCAACGAGTTTATGGAGTCCTTTTTTCACCTTCTTAACAGGTATCGTCTCTGCCTTGGTTCCGATTATCGGACACCATCTAGGGGCAGGTCGCAAGGACCGAGTGGCACCTGATTTCTATCAATTTCTTTATATGGCTTTGGGTCTATCACTAATCCTCTTTGCCCTCGTTTTTCTGGGGGCACCCTTGGTTTTGAATCATCTAGGTCTGGAGCCTTTGGTCAGAGAAGTCGCCCTTGGTTATCTACGATTTTTGAGTCTTGGGATTATTCCCCTTCTACTCTTTAGCGTGATTCGTTCCTTCCTTGATGCGCTTGGCCTCACGCGCCTGTCCATGTACCTCATGCTTTTGCTTCTACCTCTCAATGGTTTCTTCAATTTTCTCCTTATCTATGGCATTGCTGGTCTACCAGAGTTGGGGGGAGCCGGAGCAGGTCTGGGAACTTCATTGGCTTACTGGGCCCTTCTCCTTATTTCCATCGCAGTTATCAGAAAGCATAAGAAGGTTAAACCCTACCACATTGAAAAGGTTCAACCCCTTGATAAAAATTCTCTACTTGAGGCACTTAAACTGGGTCTCCCTATTGGTGGAACGGTTTTTGCAGAGGTCGCCATCTTCTCAGGTGTTGGTCTAGTTATGGCCAAGTATCCATCCCTTGTGATTGCTAGTCATCAGGCAGCCATGAATTTCTCAAACCTCATGTATGCCTTTCCTCTCAGTGTTTCCAGTGCTATGGCTATCATTATTTCTTACGAATTTGGAGCTAAACGCATGGATGCGGTCAAGAGCTATAGCAAGCTAGGTCGTCTGACTGCTTTAGGTTTTGCTGGTTTTACCTTGATTTTCCTCTATTTCTTGCGCTACGATTTGGCTGAACTCTATGGACATGAACCTGAGTTTTTGAGAATGACGGCTATTTTCATGACCTATAGCCTCTTCTTTCAAGTGGCGGATGTCTTTGCGGCTCCCCTTCAAGGAATTCTGCGTGGCTATAAGGACACCAAGGTCCCTTTCTATCTCGGTGTTTTGGCTTACTGGGGCATGACTTTCCCTGTTGGTTACCTTCTTGAAAAAGTCACTGAACTGGGCCCATATAGTTACTGGATTGGCCTGATTGCCAGTCTTATCGTCAGTGGTATTTGTTATCAATGGCGCCTAAATAGAATCGTCAAACGTTACGAAAATCAACTTTGATATACTTGAAGCAGTCTCGTCAGACTGCTTTTTTCTCTGCTCACATCCTGATAATAAAGAAAAAGCCTCCTGCATATTGAAAACAGATAAACTGTTGTCAATGTACACAAAGCTTTTTTTATGAGTGATTAATTTTATTCAGATTTTCCTGACCTATCGCCAAACTAGATTCATTAATGAAAACATAGATGTTTAATATTGAAAAAAGTATCACAGAGACCAGCTGGGTCAACTAGGGCAAAATAAATCATGACTAAACCACACAGAGCTAGGAAATGATAAAGATAAACTACTTTCTCCGCTGTTTTAGGAAGTAAAAGAAAAGACAAGAACCACAAGACACAAATGGCTATTAATATGAGTAGTTTATTCAGCAATTCCATAATAAGCTCCGTCAAAAAGGTTTAGCACAATATAATAGTCCTTAGAACTATCTGAATGTTATCACAAAATCTAACAAGTGCTGTCATATTTCTTTATGGAAATTTATACTCTTTTGCTAGCTATGTTTAGGTAAGTTAAGACATATAAAATCATAATTGGGAGGTTGGGAAGACTAGTTATTACACAAAGTACAATAATGTTTACAGACACCAAAACTAGCAAAATCTATAGAAAAATAACACTTTGACACTTGTTAGATTTCTCACTGTTATAGTGTACTACTTTTTAGTTTGACACGTAAAACAATTTGTATAAAATTGTAAAAAAATGTAATGAAAGGTCACTTTTTTGTCCTGAATGGTTAGGTTACATATCATGTTAGGTTTAAAAGGCTTTCATCTTATTTACATCTTCTTCTGTCATGAAAAAAGAGGTTAGAACCAAGGGGAACCAACCTCTTTTTAGTAAATAATTCATTCCTTCAGAATAACTAATCAGTCCACTTGATCAAGCAAGTAAGCATAGCCTTCTTTTGCCATGTCAGCTTTAGGAACAAATCGTGTCGCTACCCCATTGATACAGTAGCGTAAACCACCTCTATCACTTGGCCCATCTGGGAAGACATGACCTAGATGGGAGTCGCCCACACGACTACGAACCTCAATACGATCCATATGGTGAGAATGATCTTCCTTGTAGTTGGCTACCTCAGGACTAATGGGTCTAGAGAAACTTGGCCAGCCACAGGCTGAATCAAACTTGTCCTTTGATGAAAAGAGTGGCTCACCAGTCGCCACATCAACATAAATCCCAGGCTCAAACTGATTCCAAAGCGGACTCGTAAAGGCCCGTTCTGTTCCATTCTCCTGAGTCACAGCGTAGGCTTCTGGACTCAAACTTTCCTTAAGTTCCTCCCGATTTGGCTTGTGATAAGCACTAGCATCAATAACAGGACTAGCTGCCTGATTGACATTGATATGACAGTAACCATTAGGATTTTTCTTGAGATAATCTTGATGATAATCTTCAGCAGGAATAAAGTGCTGAAGTGGAAACAATTCAACCGCCAAAGGCTGACCGTATTGCTCAGTCATTTCTTGGAAAACTTGCTCGATAGTCGATAAATCATTTACATCCGTGTAGTAAACACCCGTACGGTACTGAGTTCCCACATCATTGCCCTGTTTGTTTTTACTCATGGGATTGATGATACGAAAGAAATGAAGCAGAATCTCTCGCAATGACACCTTGCTAACATCATAGGTCACCTGAACCGTTTCAGCGTGGCCCGTCTGACCGATAAGCTCATAGCGAGTTGTCTCACTACGGCCATTGGCATAACCCGAAACCGCATCAAGCACACCAGGTACGCGAGAAAAATACTCCTCAACACCCCAGAAACAGCCACCAGCAAGATAGATAGTATGATTATTTAGATTTGACATTTTTAACACTCCCTTCAATAGATACTTTCATCTCCACGCCTTAAGTGTAACGCTTTTGAGAAGATTTCGCACTTATAGTGACTTGAGGGAGAAAAAATCCCATCACAAGTGTGATAGGATTTTATTTTTATTCCATTTCAAAGCTTTCGCTCTTAATCTTATCTGGTAAGATGAGAGACAAGAGGATGCACAAGATGGCTGGTATCAACCATGGCAGTGATGCTCTCGACAATGGGAGGAAGTTAATAAGGGCATTGAGTCCCGCAAGTTTAAACTGGCTTCCAATTACACTAAGCAAGGCAATCAGCGTTACTACCGCAACTGTAACCTGCATACCAGGTTTAGACAAGGCCACGAACTTGTTGGCAATCACAATCATGACAATCGTAATCGTGATTGGGTAGAGAATCAAAAGCACTGGCACTGAGAAAGCAATGATATTGTTAAGTCCCAAGTTGGCAATCGCAAACCCAATCAAGGTAAAGAGAATGGCGTAAGCCTTGTAGGATACTTTCGGAAATGCCTTGTGGAAGAATTCTCCTGTCGCAACGATAAGTCCTGCAGTTGTTGTGAAACAAGTCACTGTCACCATGATAGCTAGGAAAATCTGAGCAGCTGGTCCAAAGATAGCTTGTGTGGCTTGTGACAAGACGCTAGCACCAATATTGGCATCTTTTGGTAGGCCTGCCACTTGGAGTGGGAAATGATTGCCCAAAAAGGCTAGTCCCAAATACAAAGCACCAAAGAGAAGCGTCACTACAAAACCAACGACCCAAATGGTAGAGATATACTCTTTCTTAGATTTAAAGCCTAGTTGGTTGAGAGTGACTACTGCCACTACACTGAAGGCCACAGAAGCTAAGGCATCCAAGGTGTTGTAGCCTTCCAAGAATCCCTTACCAAATGCAGAAGCTTGATAAACTTGGCTAGCTACCTGAGGACTGTGAGCACCGTATTTAAGTGCTCCTGCCACAATAACCATAACAATCATAATAGCAAAGACAGGTGTTAAGATACGTCCAATACTATCTAGAATTTTAGATGGGTTCATGGCAATCCAAAGTGCTAAAGCAAAGTAGATTACGGTAAAGACAAAGAGCCAAAGGCTGGTATGTCCACTGCCAATCAAAGGCGAGAAGCCAATCGAAAAGGCTGCTGCTGCCGTTCTAGGAATGGCAAAGAAAGGACCAATAGACAGATAAAGGACTGCCAAATAGACTAGGGCAAACTTAGGCGAGATTTTTTGTGAAATCTCATGAATGTACCCCTTAGGATTTAGGGTCCCAATCACCAGCGTTAGGATGGCAATACCAATACCTGATAGGACAAACCCTGCAATCGCAGGCCAAAAATGACCTCCAGATTCAAAGCCTAGCTGAGGCGGAAAGGTCAGATTTCCGGCTCCAAAGAACATACCAAACAACAATAAAGCTGTAAGGCCTCCTTTTTTTAACATAAGTTTCTCCGATCTAAGACAAACAAGATATCATCTCAAAAAAGATAACTTGTTTATTACTATTTTAGTCAACTTACTTAGTATGACATGATTAGTTTGGAACTTCAAGCTATTCAGACTTATTAGGAAAGGTTTTTAAAATTGCAAATTTTCTGTATCATTGTACGAAAAAACTAGACAAGATTCTTATCTCGTCTAGTTTGATAGTTTAATTAAGGATGACTAACAATCAATTCAAGCTCTCCCTGAATTTCCCAAGCTTGAACATCGCTTGGTAGAATGAAGTGGCTTCCTTTTGCAATTGGATATTCTTGACCATCAACAAGGAGACTTCCTTGACCGTCAAGTACACTAAACAAACTGTAATCTGCAGTCTTTTCAAAATAAGCCTTACCTGAAATCTCCCATTTATAAACGGCGAAGAAATCACTTGCTACTAAAAGCGTTGATTTGAGGTCATCTACTTTTGTTGTGACTGGGCGACTGTTGGCAGGTTCACCAATATTTAGGACATCGATAGATTTTTCCAGATGGAGCTCACGCAGGTTGCCCTGGTCATCCTTACGGTCAAAGTCATACACACGGTAGGTTGTGTCACTTGACTGTTGGGTTTCAAGAACTAAGATACCTGCACCAATAGCATGCATGGTACCACTTGGCACATAGAAGAAATCACCTGCTTTAACTGGAACCTTAGTCAAAAGATTTTCCCAATCCTTACTTTCAATTTGCTGACGCAGTTCTTCTTTTGATTTGGCATTGTGGCCATAAATAATTTCAGCACCTGGTTCAGCAGCAATGATATACCAACACTCTGTTTTACCAAGTTCACCTTCATGTTCAAGTCCATAAGCATCATCTGGATGGACCTGAACTGAAAGCCAATCATTGGCATCCAAAATCTTCGTCAAGAGAGGAAAGACAGGTTCCTGACGATTGCCGAACAACTCACGATGCTCTGCATAGAGAATATCCAAAGTTTTACCAGCGAAACGACCATTTTTAATAGTAGAAACACCATTTGGGTGTGCGGAAATAGCCCAGTACTCTCCTACATGGTCGCTTGGAATGTCGTAGCCAAAGACATCACGCAAATGCGTGCCACCCCAAATCTTCTCCTGCATGACAGATTGTAAAAATAATGGTTCAGACATAAAAACTCCTTATATAAGAATGAATAGACTCAAAATCTATGTCTTAACATAGATGATTACTCACATCATGATAAATGAATCAGTTCCACTTTAAAGCGGATGTTCCAAAAATCACCTATAGCCAGTAAGCTCCATCATCAGCAAATCACAAACAGACTTTGACGAGTAATTACCTCAATTATAAGCATAATTTGTGAAAATATCAACAGAGTCCTTAAAGAAATCATAAGATTTTGGCTTAATGGCTGCAAGTCATTTCAATAGCAAATTTCCTTTAAGAATCCTACTCATTCCTTCATTTTTCGGATAGATTGATTGAATTTAAAGACTTTTTAACCTATAATGTTATTGATATTATGAAAGGAAATCTCTCAATGAAATTCTATTCCTATGACTATGTGCTAAGTCAGATTAGCCAACAAAACTGGGTTATGGTTGCCATTACTGCAGGACTTATTTTAGTGACCGGTGTATTTGCTTTTAAAGCCTTCAAAGAACGCCATGATACTAAGTTTCGTGAACTCTCTATTATTTCTATTTTAACCTTAGTTGCCGTGGTTCTAATTGCTATCAGTAATTTCCAAAGCAATCAATCTAACAACGACCAATTTAGAGCATCTCTTCACTTTATCGAGGTTGTGTCTAAAAATCTTGACGTTGATAAGAGCAAGGTTTATGTCAATACTTCTACTACTACAGATGGCGCTATCCTCAAAGTTGGAAACAAGTACTATCGTGCCATCTCAGGTTCAGAACCTGACAGCTACTTGCTAGAACAAATAAAACTTTACAAGTCTGATGTTGAACTCGTGGAGGTTAAAAAATGACATCTTTTTATCTTACTGTTGCAATTAAACTAGCTTTGGGGCTTATTTCACTCGTCTTTGTTATCAATTTAACAGGTAAAGGAAACCTAGCACCTAGCTCAGCTACTGACCAAGTACAGAACTTTGTTCTTGGTGCAATCCTCGGTGGTACAATTTATAGTAGTACCGTTTCAATCCTCCAATATATCGTGATTTTGATTATTTGGACGATTTTGATTTTACTTCTAAAATGGCTAATTACCAATATTCTCTTTATCAAACATTTGATTGACGGTAAACCAACTGTCATCATCAAACATGGTCAACTAGATCCTGAAGCTTGTCGCTCTAAAGGACTTTCAGCCTCTGATGTCGCTTTAAAATTACGTTCCCAAGGAATTTTTCAACTTAAAGAGGTTAAACGTGCAGTTATTGAACAGAACGGCCAATTGATTGTGGTTCGTGCGGGTGATGAAAATCCGAAATACCCAATCGTTACTGATGGGGTCATTCAAACAGAAATTCTTGATACTATTGGTAAAACGGAGGATTGGTTAAATGAAGAGCTTCAAAAAATGGGATATGACAACATTTCAGATATCTTCATCGCTGAATATGATAAAGGAAAGATTAATGTTGTCACTTATTAAACAAAATACTTGCATTACCGTTTAATATTGTCTACAATGGTCTCATCATAAAAAGGAGGTTCTATCATGGGAATCGAAGATAAATTGAATCAAGCTAAAGGTGCTCTTAAAGAGGGTGCTGGTAAACTGACTGGCGACAAAAAGACTGAAATTGAAGGTGCTGTTGAAAAAGTTGTAGCAAAAGCAAAAGACGGTCTCGAAGATGTTAAAGAAGGCATTGAAGGTGCTGTTGAAGGCCTTAAAAATAGCTTTAAAAAATAAGACAAAAAAGAAGTTTTCAAGCCATTTGGCAAGAGAACTTCTTTTTATATGTTTTCTAAACTGAAATTACTTACGAGAATGCTTGCTTCCTTTAAGTGCAAATGATGTTGTCATAAGTACAGCTCCTAATGCACCTAATCCCAAGCTACTCACATCACCAGTATCTGGTAACGTTGATTGGTTTGCTTGGCTACTTTGTGAACTTTTAGCAGACTGATTAGCCTTAGAGCTTGTCTGACTATTTTGTTTTTGAGCAAAATCAGTCTGAACATTTGTTTTTGTAGCTTCCTTTTGGTTGGAAACTTCTCTTAGCTGACCTTTTGATTCCGCTTGGGAACTTTGATTTTGAGTAAGAATCTTATTCAATTTCTCAGCAGTCTCATGAGCTTGTTGTTGGGCACTGCTTGATGTATTGGTCATTGTTTGTGTCGATTGCTCTTTTGTAGGCTGGTTAGCGAGAGAGGTATTTGATTTAAGCGATGCTCCTTCAAAGCTTGAAGGATTTGATGTTGACGTACTTTGATTTGATAAGGCTGTGTTTGTTGCTGTCAGTGCTGAAGCATTGGTAGCTGGTTGACTAGCACTATTGCCTGTCGTAGTGCTAGTATTTGTTGAGCTTGAGCTACTTGTTTGACTAGCAAAGTTTGGTGGGGTAGGACGTCCTGTATTAGTCGTTTGACTTGTTGAACTTGTAGTACTTGTGCTAGACGTATTCTCAGAACTTATTGAACCAGATTGGCCCCATGGTGTGTTAATGCTACCAGTATTAGTTGAGCTTCCGCCATAGCTAGTCGGTCCCCCATAGCCTCCGAAGTTATCAGACATTGAGCTATTGCCAAAGCCACCGCCTGGGAAGCCGCCCATGCCACCAGCACCAGGACCATTGTTTGTGCCTTCTTCAGTAGCTGTTGCAGTCACACTAGCACCACTTGATGTCGTAATGGTATAGGTTTCACCCGAAGTTAGACTCTCGGTACTAAAGACCACATTTCCAAATGAAGTTGTTGCTGTTGTGGTCGCTACAACATTTCCAGAACTATCTGTAACTGTGATGGTATCTCCAGCACTACCAGAGATGTTGGCCATGATATAAGACTGGCTTGAACCCGTTGTAAAGGCCTGAGCCATTCCTTGGTTACCTATGGCCCAAACGGTACCGCCAGAAATAATACCTGTTCCATCGTAGTCGATAGCAGCATTATCTGCACTTGTCTGAGCGACGTAGAGAGAACCACTTTTCACTGTCACATTGCCGTTACTGTCGATACCATCACCATCTGCCAAGATAGTTACCCTTGCACCGTCAATATTGATGCCCACTTCATTTTCCAAGTCAGAAGTCGAATTGGTTAAGCTTGAAGTATCAGCGCTGTCCTTGGTCGTCCACTCAGTGGCGTTAATACCATCATCACCAGCAGTGATATCAACGGTTCCACCTGTCAAATTGATATAACGCCCTTCAAGGCCTTCGTCACCTGCTACAACTGTTACTTTAGAATTGCCTTCGACAGTCAATTCATCCGTAACCGTAATACCTTTGTCAGTCGCATTAATGGTTACCGTTGAGTCAGTAATCGTCAAATCACCACTGTTCACATCTGTTTCGTCTTCGACCTGAATACCGTCATCAGTTGCTGTGATGTTGACTGTGGCATTTTTAATAGTTACAGCTGTCGTCGCATTGATACCATCTTTAGCCTCTGACGTCAAATCAAGCGTTACTGAATCAACAGTCACACTATCAGCCTTGATGGCGTGCTTTTCAGTACTTGAAAGGGTAAGGGTGCTTCCAGTACCACTCGTGATTGTTAAGGTACCAGCGGCTTCAATCGCATTAGCAGACGTCGAAGAAATAGAACTGTCTGAAAGGACATTAACAGTCAATTCTGCTGAAGAATTGGAAGTAATAGACGAATCCGTTAAGGTCACACCATCCAAGTAGATTGTAACTGGATCTGTCACGCTACCTGACACAATAATGGTATAGCTTGAACCATTTCCAGTTAAAGTATATGAACCTGATTGATTAATGGTAACGGTAGTGCCATCAACTGTTACTGTGCTACTATCACTCGTTACAACAGTTGTCCCATTAAAGGTAATCGTGGTCGTGGTGCTTTTTGAGTCAGTGCCGTTAGACTCAGTTGTTGCCTCAGAAGCAGTATCAGAAGAATTGTTAGTTAGAACAGAAGCCGTTTCTGAGGCAGCCGCTTCAGTGGCATCTGTGTTTGTATTAGTGCTAGTGTTTTCTTCTGTAGTGGTCGTTGCTGTATCTGAAGTCTCTTCAGTTGTAGTTTCTGAAGTTTCTGAAGAATTTGTGGTTGAAGTTGTATCAGTTTCTGAACTGTCAGATGTTTCACTACTTGTCGTCGTATCAGTGCTTTCCTCTGTTGTACTTGTTGCAGAAGAATCTGTATCAGATGTCGTAGTTGTGGTACTTGTATCTGTAGCTGTGCTTGTTTCAGTAGTGCTTGACGAATCTTCTGCCTGCACACTTTCTTCAATTAAATCAGCAGTGGTTTCACCCGTCGTAACCGTTGAGAGTGTTGATTCAGTGTTCGTCTCATCGGCTGAAACCTTATTTTCATTTAGGACGACCGAGCTACCAAAAATTAAGCTCGCTACTAGAACTGAACCTGCAGTTTTCCATTTTGATGATTTTTTAATGGCATAACGTTCTTGTGTTTGTTTCGTATCTTTGTATGTCATATGTTGGACCTCTTTCTTACTTTTGAGATGCCTCTATTAAACACAAGAAACCTAAGACAAGACTTAAAGAAAGGTTAATCTTTCCTTAAAGTAAAAAAGTCCCCAAGATATTGGGAACTTTCAATCTCTAGGATAAACTACTCTAAATTCTTCTAAAACAACTAGACTGTCCTGACTAAAATGTAATCCAACCTCTTCTAACCAATTGCTAAAGAGATTCTCATGAAGCTCTTGCCAATAAGTTAGCCCATGGTATCCTTCACCTTCCTTGTAGGCATGGTCTTTAGAAACCTCTTTAAATGGGATGACCTCAACTTTCGTCGTTTCAATAATACAAATAGCATTCTCCTTACTATCAAGGATAACGCTCAATTCATTTTCCTTGGGCAAGGGGACCTAGCTAACTGCATACAAGTCGAAAGGTGAGCTAGTTACTGTCTTTTGTACCACCAAAACCAAATTGCGAGATAGTCTATCTCTACTCCAAATATCAAAAAATGGTAGACCAAAAGGGCTCTACCATTTT